>VOFC01002880.1_pt1 | contig 35810 bp, 48 predicted proteins | sample 5384161 | NCBI WGS metagenome assembly VOFC01 (sample SAMN12384722, study PRJNA508395) | human gut metagenome | isolation source: healthy gut B | host: Homo sapiens | reverse complement strand
CTTCCTTCTTATTGAATCATCTTTTGATGCGTCTGCCGCCTGATTGCTCTCGCTGCCGCCAGGTTCCGCATATACTTTCTGGCTTACCGTTCCCGGTATTACTGTAAATAAGGCCAAGATCAATATTATAATCCTGGCCACAACTTTCTTGCTCTGTTTCATTATACTCGCCCGTTTACTGTCCCCTTATATTCATCTTTTGTAAATCACTTTAATATAACAACTGCTCGATCTTCTTTTTATTCGCATCAAAATCAACCTTCAGTACCTGCATACCCTCATAAGTGATATCTGTATACGTTCCGTCCTGTGGAATGCATGTCTGCTGCATCTTCAGATCGTCCACCGACAGAACATCTTTTGCCATAGAGTACATCTCCGATACACTCATATTCGTCCTTACATGATTTACAGCGTAATTGATCAGAGGCAGTAACGCACTTGGATCCTTCTTCTCCATAATCATTACGGTAGATTCCATACATTACACTTCTCTGACGTCTTGTTCTTTCAAAATCATTGCCCAGTGTACGGTTTCTCGCATGCGCAAGTGCCTGGGATCCGGTCAGTGTCACATCTCCGGCCTGAATATCCGGCATACCATTCTCTCTGTAATAAGCAGCCTCTTCTTCACTGATGAATACGGTCACACCGCCAATCTCATCGATTACATTTACCAGATCATCAAAGCTGATCGTAATATAATTCTGAATATCAAGATCATATGTCTTATTGATCGTGTTGATCGTAAGTCCCACTCCGCCGTATGCATAAGTATGGCCCAGACGGCTCTTTCCATGTCCGTCAATATCAACCAGCGAGTCTCTCAGGAATGAGATTGCTGTTGATTTTCCTTCTTTTTGTTAAAGGATACCATCATCATACTATCAGAACGTCCCCGGTCCGCATCCGGATCTCTGGAATCCGTACCTACCAGAAGGACATTATATACATCCTTGTCTTTTCTCTTTTCTTTGGCGATCTTAACTTTCTTTGCTTTCGGATCTACTTTGTCTGCCGACACAACCCCTACAGAGTCCCCGTAGAATTTCCACCAGATCGACCCGTAGATACCGCCAATCAGCAATACGATCAATAATATTATAATTCCTGCAATCTTACGTTTTTGTGTTTTTCGAAAAAACTTCATCTGTCTGTGTCCCCTAGTCCTTGATCACACGGCCAAACTTGTCCGTCGAACCTTTTTCCATCTTGCCATAGTGACCGTAAGCTCCGTATTTACCATAACTTCCGTAGTGGCTTCCATAACTACCGTAATTGCCGTAACGTCTGTATCCATAGCCGTATCCTTGTCCGCCGGATGAATTATCACCATTGAACACATATCCCAGCATATCGATTCCACTTAATGCAAGGCTTTCTACACCTTCTCTGATCTCGCGAAGCTTTCGTATAATCATAGCGGATCACATAAAGGGCCGCATCTACATATTTGCCCAAAAGCGGTGCATCTGCCAGAAGTTCGGATGGCGCAGTATCCAGGATGATAATGTCATATTTGGACTTCAGAGCTTCGATCAGTGCTCTCATACGTCCGCTTCCTATCAACAGCGAATTCTCTCCATCCGGTGCGCCGCCGAAAATGACATGAAGGCTTCCGTTCTCATTCGTTCTTTCCTTCGGAAGCTTTACATTGGTAATTGCTTCAGATAACGGCACTTCTTTCTTAAGAACCGAGCCAAGTCCCGGATGTGGTTCCTGCTCGTTCATCACTCCTGCAATCGAAGGATTTCTAAGATCACAGTCGACCAGCAGTACTTTCTTTCCCTGCTGTGCAATGGAAATTGCCAGATTCGCCGAAAGTGTCGTCTTACCTTCTCCCGGGATCGAACTCGTAACAAGCAGGGTCTGGTATTCCTTTTCTCCACATCTTTCATAATACGGATACGAAGCTTTCTTATCGCTTCCAGATAACTCATGGAGATTCTTTCATTTAACAGGCTCACTGAATTATAAAATGTCTCTTTTTTACGCTTTTTCGTGCGGACATACGGGATACTTCCCAGATCCTGCAGATTGATATTCTTCTTCAGATCCTTTCTTGACTTCACAGTCCTTCTGGAAAGCACATACAGCAGAAGAATCACACAACCTATGATCGCACCTTTTAAAGCTCCACGCTTGTAAGATCCACGTATAACCTCCACACGTTTGGTATCTGTCGGGATACCGGTCTCATCCAGAATCGTAAGCTTGGTCTCTCCAAGTACGAATTCCGCAACTTTCGGATAATTCTTTATGACTGATTTTAACGTCTTATATGCCATCTGCGGATCATTTCCCGATACGGATATTGTCAGAAGATTCGTTCCGTCATCCGCTTTAACATCGATCGATCCCGGCATGGAATCAAGCCCCATATCCTCAGCAACTACATCCTTCAGTACACCACTGGTAAGAATATACGGGAACACTTCCGCCATCTGCTGGGCAGACTGTGCATCCACATAGTCCATGCCGCCGACAGATGTCACCGACACTGTTGCCGATGCCACATATTTTGACTGATAACTGGTACTCACCGAGAAATAAGACTGTACTGCGCAAATAATTATAAGCCCGATGAACAGCCACCACAGCCTCTTCACACCATGATAAACATCCAACATAATATTCGTCAGATCAATCTTCTCAGGCGCATCTACACGTTCACTTCCTGATTTGTCTCTATAATCGCCCATATACTCTACATTCCTTTACTTCTTCCATAATTGCCGTAACGTCCGTATTTGCTGTATTTACCATAATAATGTCCCACCGGACTGTCCACCAGGCCGGAGAACGATCTTACACCGTTCAGTACAACTCCCAGTACCTTACCTTCCTTGTCACGGAAAGCGTCCATTACTTCATTGATGTCTTCAGCCAGCATATAATTCTGCCTTGACACGATCATAACCGCATCTGCACAATGTGCAAATATCTGCGCATCTCCGATGATTCCTGCCGGTGGTGTATCAATGATCACATAATCCACAACTTTCCTGCATGCAGTCATTAGCTTAAAAATGACTCCGAGTTAAGCATCTCCGTCGATGAGGAATAGCAGTTCTTTCCACCCATGAACAACATATGCTTTCTGGTACACGGAACCATGACATCCGCAAGAGATCCGTTTCCTCTCAGATACTCTCCCAGTTCATTCTCCTCTTTTGGCTCCATACCAAAGATCAGGAACTGCGACGGTCTTCGGATATCACCATCTACCAGCAGTACCCTCTTGGACTGTTCTGCCAGCGTGATCGCCAGATTGGCGGCAACCGTAGATTTTCCTTCATTTTCAGATACACTGGTTACCACGAGGACTTTCTGTTCATTCTTTGCCATCCGGTATTCTACCTTGGCCGCCAGTTTCTTATAACTTTCCACGAACCGGAAGCTTGCTACCGGATCATCAACCAGGATCGCTTTTTTTTCTTACGCCGGAATATATCCCGGATCGTCTTATATTTCCATTCATAACTGATGGCTCCGAGACTTCTGGCATCCAGCTTCTTCTCGATCTCATTCTCCTGTTTAATAGTATTCTTCATATAAGAGAACAGTCCGAGGAGGATGAGCACCAGTGCTCCTGCCACAAGTCCGCCCTTCTTAGCCTGTCCGCCTGCATCCAGCGGATTATCCGGTGTATACGGGACTTTCGGCTCCTCCAGCACATCCATAACCGCACTGCCCACCGTATACAGCGATACGCTGCTATAGTTATCCATGACCGTACGGATAATATCTATGGAATCCTTCGGCGTATCTGCCGTCACACTTAAGACCAGCATATTGGTACCTTCCAGCACCTTTGCATGAATGTCTGCATCCAGCTCTTCCACCTTCAGCTTCTCACAGATCTTCTTCTCCATAATGTTACTTTTTAATATCTTCTCAAATGTCTTCGCCATTGTGTTGGCCGAGCTCAGATTACTGTACGCATTCGCATCGCCTCTGTCGCCTGCGTTGTATACTCCGGAACATACCTGCTGCTTACAACTACATAAGTTAACAACGCTCCCGCAATTGCCCCCAGGATGATCACCCACCAGTTGGACACTATATCATGCACAAGAGTATACGGATCCAGGTCAGTATCCATAAATGCTTAAGCATGTCATTTCTATTATTACTTTCCATCCTGTGTTACCTCCTGATCCTGTACCACAACGAATAACTTTGTCACCGCAGTCGGTGCTCCCTCTGCCGTATAAGAATATTCCACCGGATAAACCCCTGCTTTGGAATAATCCACTTCTGATTTCACACTGATCGCTTCTCTTGTACCTGCAAGAGCTTCTCCGTCATCCGCATACGTATATGTTGCACCATTCATCTCCATACCTTTGACATAAGACATCGGATCGATTTCATGTCCTACTGTCGTATACGCGATATAATCCGATAATGCCGGATATTCTTTCATCTGCTCCTGTCTGTCACCGGATTCTGTTACGGTCACTTCGAGAGGCACAGAACACACATCACCCGCACTGTTGCTTACCTGTACGGTCACTTTGTAAATTCCTGCAGCTGCATTATACATACCATCATCCAGACTGGTACGTATCTGACTGGTCAGGTCACCGTCAAGACAATCCTCTGCCTTCATATTCTCCGTAAGGTTCGCCTTTCCCACCTCTGTTGTCGAATATCTAAGCGGTGCCTTCAGATGGATCTTCGGCGGCGTGTAATCTTTGTACTGTATGGTTCTTTCCAGTGTCCCTACCTGATTCGCCTTATCGAATACCACATACGTAATGGTACGCTTGCCCGGCGCAATAAAATGCGACATCGAAGCGATACGTACAGACGATGTCAGGTCACCGTCACGGTTGTCTTCTGCTTTGACACCTTTCAGAAGTGCTTTCTTCTGCTTCTTCTGATCGGTCTGCACACTCAGTGTCACCGTCTTATCCTTACAGGTGATCACCGGCGATGTATGGTCTTCCAACATCTTGGACTTCACAGTATACCCGGCAAATATAGCACAGGATGCCACGAATATCAGACACACTGCTATTTTTAGTCTTCTCATAGTCATTCTCCTTCATCGTTAATATAACTGTTACCGTCAGAATACGGAACCGGTTCTAATCTCAGGATCTCTCTGTTGTCACAGAGTCTTGCCGGATTATACTGAAACAACACATCCAGATGGTTCTCAGAATACTCACGGCTCAGTTCTTCATACGCATCCAGCATATACGGTGTCCTCTGAAGTGGACTGTGTGCATCACTTGCGATCACAGAAATCAGATTATGACGCAAAAGACTGTCGGCCGCACGCTTCGGTCCTCCTCCGAATCTTCCGAGGAAGCTTCCCTTATTCGCCTGAATCACATATCCTTTTCTGAACCAGCGGTACGCGATCTGCGGATAATCCTGTATAAATTCATACCTTTCCGCATGGGCGATCACCGGTCTTGCTCCGACTTCTTCAACTCTCTTCAGAATAGAATCCGCAAATTCAGGATCTTCATCAAATGCAAATTCCATCAGTATGTACCGGCTCTGGTTAAGCGGCATGATCTTATGATTCACGATCAGCTCCGGAAGGTCTTCTGTCGAAAATACTTCCATTCCCGGCAGGATCTCTATCGGGATCTTCTCTTTTCTGACCGCTCTGACCACACTTTCATATCTGTCAATATATTCTCTCCCGAAATAATTCCCATACATTCCCGGATATTGCAATGCGGGTCGCTATGATCTTGTCCACTCCGCTGTCTGCTGCCATACGTGCCATCTCCAGCGTATCATACATATCTTCGGCTCCGTCATCAATCCCCGGGAGTATATGCGCATGTATATCTATCATCTCATCATCCTTTGTAATTTATAGTCTTTTTTATTATATCATTTTCAAATTATGGAGTAAAGAAAACGATACTTACTATTTCATTACTATTTCTTACTTGTCTCCTTCAGATATCTGACCGTTGCTTCTGTGTATCTGCACAGATATTCCGGTACGCCGTCTGCCTTTCCGGTCTCCGCAATTGCCGCTGCCACACAAGTGTTACATACCTTTCTAAGCTTACAACTACTGCATCTGGCCGAAATTCTAAGACTCTCTGTTTCTTTTTTTGTAAACTTCCACGCTTCCTCAAACTCCACATCCCGAAGCGGTATGCTTGGCTTATCCAGTACCACACAGGATCGCATCTCGCCCTGCCAGTTCACCACAAAAGAACTCTTACCGGCGCGACACGCCATCTGTCCCGGAACTGCCTCTCCTTCCGGAGTATTCTCTGCTTCGTCTAATTGGATCTTGCGGTATTGGGCAAATACTTCTTCTCCCATCTCTCTTTGCAAAACTTCCACTCTTGCTTTTTGCCGCCATCTCCGGATCCAGTCTGGCCTGATTATTATAGGCATGATTTCGTTCTCTCACGGACGGATACATATAAGTATCGATTCTCACCGGAGCATCCAGTGATTCACCAAGCTCTATGATCTTCATCCTGTCATCCACATTCGCCTTTGCAAGACTTCCATTCACTTTCACATCAATGTTCCTCTCACGCAAAAAGCCGGATGCCGTTCACCGCCTTATCGAATCCTCCCGGATAGTGGCACAAACGCTCATAAGTCTCATTGCTTGCACCATATAATGTAATATTGATTCTTCTTGGTTTATTTTCCGCAAAAAAATCTGCCCACGCCTCATCGATCAACGTTCCATTCGTGTTAATCGTAATAATCATCCCCAGTTCACGGAGCTTTTGATATAACTCGCGGAAATGTGGATACAGCAGCGGCTCTCCACCTGTCAAAAAGAACAAACAGCGTCCCGGCTTTCATCATATCTTCTGCCGTTTTCGTCCATTCTTCCATCGTGCGTAGCCTTCCCACTTCTTCCATCTCTTCTCTGCTCATACGCACATAACACATATCACAGTTCAGATTACAAAGCGGCAGCAACTCCAGCACTCCATATAGCGGCACTTTCTTCTCTGTCGCCATTGCAAACATCTGTTGCTCTATTGTCGTTCCATCTTCCATTAATTCCATATTGGTTCCTCGATATTTCCTGTAGATTTTAAAAAAGAACCGGGAATCCGGTTCTTTTCGATATATATATAGATTTATTTTTTATGACTTTGCTGTCTCCCATGTGTTCATATCAAGGTTTGTTGTTGCATGACCATTATTATTTCTTGGTCCACGCCAAACAATAACTCCTTCACCCGAATCCTGTTTTCCATTCCAATTATAATCTACAAATCCATCATAGAAAACATTCGTAGTACTTGCCTCATGTTTTTTACTACATGGATGATAATCACCTAGAAATTTAGCTCTATCGTTTTTTATCGTGTACTCCATCAACCTTTCCATCAGACCCTGGATAATAATATAACCATCCACCTGGTGCATCACATTTAAACTTATACACTGTATTCTGGTCATGACAAGCTGCCACATACTCATTTGCCACAAATCTTTCGCCTACCATAGTAGGTCTTACATATGTTCTCTTCATGTCTTCTTGTTACATATAATTTCTCAAATCAATAAATCAGGTTATAACTTCCATTAATTTTTTGCAGAACCATTTTCATTCATACTTTGATATGAAAAAAGCGGCCAACTGTAATCAGCTGACCGCGTAAATTTTTGATTATCTTATGAGTGGTTCGGACGGTTGGTATCAATACTTGAAACTATCAGACGTCCTTTATGTTGATATGTTCCGGTATGATTAACATTATCTACACTCGTCCATGTTACATCATATGTACCAACAGCTTCTTTATATCCTGTAATATGTGAAATAGGTCTTCCTGTTACGGCTTTACCATTTACAAATTCATAGCCTGATGCCGTAGTTCCATTAAATGAAATCGTTGCATCATCTCCACAAATTCCATGTTTCATTCCTTGGCTATCCGTATACACACCCACTCTCCTGATGATTGTAATCACCATAAGTTCCATTATCTCCTTTGGCTGTAGCTGTTCCCGGATATACACACTGGATTGTTCCCGTAACACAGGCTGCCACATACTCATCCGCACTAAATCTCTCTCCAACCATCGTAGGTGTTACATATTCCTTTTTCATACTCACGCACTCCTTCGCACTATATGTATACTTTACAAATTATCAACTACCATATTATTCTATAATTATAACTGCATTTTACAGTGTTTTCAATGCTTTTCATCTACTATTCCACGTCGTTTTATTACATTTTTATGCGTGATTATACACATTCTGCTAATAATTACTCGTTCTGATCAGAAATCCATCGCCATCCGGCTCGATTCTTCCTCATCCAGTTCCGTAACCTTCGTCTCCATAACACGGTACACCCTCTGGCACATATTCAACACACTTGGTCTGTGTGTTGTCACAATACAAGTCTTGTTCGGTTTCTGCTCGATAATGTTACGCAGTACCTTTCGCTCCGTTGTTACATCCAGCGCCGACGTCGCTTCGTCTAACAGAAGGATCGGTGCATTACGAAGAACTGCACGCGCGATAGAGATACGCTGTGCCTGTCCTTCCGAAAGGCCGCGTCCACGTTCTCCGAGCGCACTGTTGATCGTATCCGGAAGCTTCTCTACAAAGTCCCATGCACAGGCAATCTTCAAAGCCTCGATAATCTCTTCATCCGTAGCATCTTCTTTGACCATCCGCATATTCTCAGCGATCGTACCGGAAAGGATCGTATTTCCCTGAGGTACATAGGCGAAGAAATGTCTCGTCTCCGCATTCAGGACGATTTCTCTTCCGTTGGATGCAACGATCACAGCCTCTCCTTCCTGCGGACGGATCAGTCCAAGGATCAGACGGATCATCGTCGTCTTTCCTTCTCCCGAAGGTCCCACAAGTGCCACGATCTCACCCGGACACGCTTTAAAAATACGAATCCGTAATAACTCTTGTCCCTTCTACGTATGCGAAATTCACATCCTTCATCAGCACCTCGAATCCATTCTCTGCGAACGGATCCAGCTCCTCACTCTCACTGATATGCACCTCTTTCGGAAGTTCTACCAGCTCTCGGATTCTGTGTGCAGACACCGAACTGTTCAGAAATGACGGAATGATCGACACCACGTTATTGAATGCGCCTGACAGATTGCTTCTCTGTTGCAGGAATAATGTCATCGTTCCGTATGTGATCGTATGTGTCCACAGCAAGAACAGACAATATCCGAACGCAATAAATTCCACACCCGTGCCCATAACCGACAGCAGGATATTGGTCTTGATGGAGAACATATTGTACTCCAGACTGACATCTTTGAATTTGCCCTGCCACCAGCGCATTAACCGGCTGTAATGCGGTGCGATACCAAATGATTTGATCGTATCAAAATTGTAGAATGCTTCCACCTCGAACGTCATCAGCTTACTGCTCATTTCCCTGGTCTTCTGACTGTACTCCCGCTGCTTCTTGATCATGAACCTCGACATCAGAAGCATGAACGGTGCGCTTGCCAGTGCCAGAATTGCCATCACTGCATTATAATGAAGGATGACCAGAAATGTCGCTATGAAATTATAGATTGCGATCACGATCGTCGGGAGCCAGCTGATCGCATTGCTGCTGACCGTTCCGATATCTCCGTTGAAGCGGTTCAGCACATCCCCGTTGGAATACTTATTGATCTCCAGCCAATCGGCATCCACAATCTTATCGAATATATCCGCCTGGATATCATTATTGATATAAATACTTAATTTGGTCGAGATACGGCTGATAATGCTGCTGAACAGAAGGCTGAACAATGAACTTCCTACCATAATAATGATCAGGATCATCAGTTTATTCGTCTTATATCCGGTAATGATATCAATCAGATATTTACTCGCCACGCTGCTGACAAGTCCCATAGACGTACTGAATATACCCAGGATCGTATAGAATACAATCGCCCACTTATACCGGACACTGTAGCTGAATATCCATTTCCAGTCATCAATGATCTCCGAAAATGTCCCATCTTTCCACTTCGCGATCAGAATATCCAGAGACTCGAAAGACAGGCCGTTCTTTCCTTGATTTTTATCATTATTTTCTTGCATTTATTCCTCTCCTCGTCCACCGGCAAGTACATCTTCCAGACATCTCACCGCATCTTCGGATATGTCGCACTCCAGATGATATACCGGAACCTCCTTCAGTAAAATCTCAAGCTCATCCATTGCCTGTATCTGAAACTCGCTGTTCCATGCATTGATCGTAATCTGTTCCATTACTTTCCGCAGAGCCTCAAGTCCTTTCAGGCAGCTGATACGGTTCTCCTTCGCCTGTGACAGCATAACGATTGCTCTGACCGGATAGGACTTATTGTTACAGATCTCTGAGCTTCCGCAGACCGGCCATCCATTCGCGTACCATCCATCTTCTTCACGGATAAGAAGCGAACGGTCGCCATTCACCGTCCATGTTCCACGGTACTTTTCCCCCACAATCCTGCCTGCGTGGATTTTCCCGTCTCAGACGGCGCAGAAAAAGAGCACTGCCGTATCTTCATAACACATATATGCAGAATGCAGTATCATTGCATGGTCCCTGATAGCCTGCTTCTCCAGCGAAAAGGCTGCCAGGTATACCGTATCCTGATCAAACATCTCTGCCACTTCGGGAACAAACCAGACATGATATTGATTCATGCCCTCCTGACTGCTGACTGCGTAGTGCCAGTCCATCCCAAGAAAATTAATAAAAAGCGGCATTCCCCCGCCCGACGTCTGAAATACCGTAAGATTATCACGGAAGATTACTCTTCCCGTCTTTTTCCCCAGAAGATCTTCTTTGATCTCATCAAGGTTCTCTGTCATCTCTACCTGATAATGGATGACCTCATCATCCGGCCTCTTTGCCTGCCCGGTCCGGAATTTTTCCAGATTCCGCGGACTTTTCATAGATAACGGAGCCGTAATCTCCATCTCCGTATGCCCGATCCTGTACAGGCGGGTGATTGACTCATTCTGTTCTACCATGTTCCATCTTCCCTCGTACACTCAATAAAGCCATTCTCCACAAGCGCACCGACAAAAGCGATCGTATCCCTTCTTGCAGTCTCTTCATCAATCTCATATGTATCCAGCACCATCCGGATCATCTCTTCCAGGCTATCCACCTTTTCGATATTCTCCCAGATGAATTTAGCCGTATCACTGATCGTGATCATTCCATTGAACTCCTGCGAAGTTGCCCCCGTCGGCACCAGTACACATTCACCTGCGATCTCCCTTAATATAAATTCCTTTACAATCTTCATATAACTTTTCTCCTTGATTTTATTGTTCCATCATAGCATTGCCGCCGTCTGTATGCAACCGGGTCACCGTATCACCTTCGCATAACACCACATAATCCCCCGGCGGAGCGGAATCATATGCAGCCATACATGCTCGAAGAATTCCCACCAGAAATCTCCCGGCTCCAGCCACTTTTCTTTTCTTCTGACTTTGGTGATCAGAGCAAATATCTGCTCTCTCTTTACCGGTCCTTCTATCTGTGTCTGTGCATCGCCCACGATATAATACCCCTCCGGCCTGATCTTCCATATCCGGTGCATGACGAACTGCCCGCTCTTTCTCCGAAAAAATACAATATCACCTTTTTGAAGCTCTCTGTCCGGCTTTTTTGAAATATATCATATCCCTTGCATGGATCAGAAACGGTGCCATACTGCTTCCAAAGACCAGCATGCTGACTTCCTTTCCCTCTTCCGTCAATTCCTTAAGCATACCAACATATTCTCTTGTATCTACAACTTTCATATTCCTCATCCTGCTTCTCTCTATCCGCACTTCGTCCGTCCTGTTTTTTCGCAAATTATGGTACAATTCTCAGCACATCCTTCGCATTGTTTTTTATGTATACATTAAATAGTACTCAATTTCTTTTTTATCATACCATCGCGGTTTTTCTTCCTGCAACATCAAAATATTGCTTTAATTTTTCTACGTTTTTCGACAAATCTTCGCATTAATTTTATATTTTTCTGTTTGATTGCTCCAAATTCTTATATTTTTCTGTTATATATTCCATTTACTGTCCATTTGTATCATTTTTCTATCTTTTTCACTCTTAATCTATGTTATATTATAATTACATAGAGCATATTCCATTTATATTTATATAAAAAATACGTTTTATCTGTTCGGGAAGGGGGCTATATATGAATATTGCAATTTGCGATAGATATGATACCGACGTAGCACGTATCAACGAGCTCTTGGACGCCAATATTAAGAGGCATATGCTCAATCATGCATTATTAGATGTAGATACCTTTTACTTCAACAGACGAGTTGTTAGCATCCCCGAAAAGAATATTCCCTCATTTTTTTTGGGAATTTTAATGCCGGGGACAGATGGTATAGAGGCTGCCAGACAATTAAAAGATGGTCCAAACCCTCCAATAATTATCTTCACGACCAAAAGCACTGAACATTGCCTGGCAAGCTATAATCTTGGAGTTGAAGGATACATTCTGAAGCCAATCAGAGAAGAAGATTTTGAGAAAGTCTTTACCACTCCCCGTCAAGAGGACAATAAAAAATAACAAATTTTTGTATCGTCAGCCGAATTACCGCTGGCGATATTTTTAGGCTACGTTTATATATTGATTATGATATTCCATTGGTGTCATTACATGCAGTTTCCTTTGAAGTCGTTGGTTGTTGTAGTAATCTATGTAATTAGCTATCGCAGTAATCAAAGAGCTTCTGTCATTAAAACGCTGTTTATAATACATTTCCCGTTTTAGAATTCCCCAGAAGCCTTCCATTGGTCCATTATCGATACAATGGGCAACTCTGGACATGCTTTGTTTCATATGGTGTTTCTTTAATCTAGTATAAAACTGTGCGAATCCTTCGGTATCCCATATCTGGATACTGGTGATGAATCCTTTGGATTTCAGTGGATAGTCTTTCGTTTCGAAGTTCATTATTACTTTTCGGATATTTTCCCCAGCGGTAATACGCAGAACGTGTAACATTAAGATATTTACAAAGTCTATCTATGGGATAATGCTTAGTAGACGATAGTTTTTGGATGGCTTCATATTCGGCTAACCGATGGATTAAAGATAGCGACCCCTCCTTTCCAGTTCTCTGACTTTTTTTTAACAGATCATTCTCCATTTGTAAGTCTAGATTTCTTCTTTCCAGTTCAGCTATCTTGTCACGTAGCTCTTCTTCAGGTGTTCTGCTTGGAAGAGAAGCTATACGACGTCCACGTCTGTCTTCCAGACCCGCTTGACCCATCTTTTCGTATCGTATTACCCAATTGCGAACTTGTTGATAGGAACAATCATATTTGAGTGCCATTGCACCATAATTCTTATCATTTGCAAGACAATCTGTTTTTTTAATCTCTCATCAAGTGTAGTGTTCTTTTGCCTTTTTTCATGTAAGCACCTCCAGTGGATGTTTTTAATGTTCCACCAGAATTATACACCTTAATCCAATCGGAAAGCTGTCTGTGTGAACGAATTCCGTATTTTGTGCAAATATCCTGAAGAGATCCTTCTCCGTTAAGATAATCATTTACAGCAGATAGTTTTAATTCTTTTGAATAAGATTTGTTTTTCGGTTGATTGAGTAATCCAGTTGGTCCATCATACTGATAAATAGAAATCCAATTTCGAATACTATGATGATCAACTCCCAATTCTTTTCCTGCTTGTATGCCAATTTCTCCTGCATTCGACTATTTTTTAACTGGTTCTATCTTACTCTTTCTGAACATGAAAAATACCCCCATATAGGACTTTTATATTTCATTGTCCCATATGTTCGACAGCCGTGTCGGGTTCATGTGATATTCCTGTGCATTATACTCAATCTTATTCCTTATGATACGGAAAGACTCCTGCATCTTCTCCTCAACCTTCGGATCTGTCAGGATCATTCGCATCATCGTTGATCTGGATCTTCGCTTCTCATGTACTCCGGAACAGTTCCCAGACATCTAGTGTTCATCCATCTGTGAATATCCGATTCTTTTCTGACTGTCCTTCTGGTCACCACCAGAATTCCCGTCCAGATCATGACCAGCAGAAGTCCTGCCGCCGCACCTTTAACCGCATTCTTCCGGAATGCCTTCGGATTATCCGGTTCCGCCGGGATCCCTGTCTCATCCAGCATCTCCATATTCGCCTTCCCGACGATCACTTCCGAAATTGCCGGATAATTCTTCTCCACAGACTTCAACGTAGCATACGCTCTTCCGGCATCCTGGTCTGTCACGGAAATTGTCAGAAGATTTGTATTCTCAGCAACTGTTGCCTTGATCTTTCCCGGCACAGCAGCGATATCCATATCTTTTGCGACCTTTCTCTTCAATACACCACTCGTCAGAATGTACGGAAATGTCTTCGCCATCTGCTCTGCCGTGGAATTATTAAAGAAAGACGCAGAACCCGTATCCGCAACGCCCTGCTGTTCTCTCTGTATATTTACCGTAAATGTTGCCGATGCCGTATAGACCGGCTGATACTGCAGTCTCGCCCGTACATACGACAGTCCTGCTCCAAGAATTGTGAAGATCAGAACCCATGCCCACATTCTGCGGAAAATGCGCAAATAATCCGACAGTATCTCTGTAATATCTATCAGCCCTAACTCCTGACTTTTTTCCTTTTCCTGATCTGCCATTATCTGGTCTCCTCTTTCTTTCGTGATACGTTTTCCTGTTCCTCATCTGCCCGGTTATAATAGTATGAATGATACTTTCCATATCCATGATATTTACCATAGCGGTATTTGCCATATCCATAACCGTAGCCCGAACTGAATACAGCGCCGCTTACCAGCACATCATTAAATACACATCCTGCCAGTCCATATCCGTAACGGTCCAGCATATCGATCGTATCATTGATATATGGTACCTTCGTATAATTCTGCTTCACAACCAGAAGTGAGAAGTCGGCTCTTCTTGCCAGAACCTCTGCATCTGCTCTTCCCTTGGCCGCCGGTCCGTCGATAATGATGAAATCCATCTCTTCCCGCATATGATTTAAGAATTCAGCAAATCTCTGCGATCCCAGGAATTCCGTTGACCGCTTATGTGCCACATTATTCGGCAGAAGATATAAAGACCGGTCGGCACCTGGAATATCAAAGACTCCAGATCATGACTGATACGCTCTGAAAATCCGGCTCCATCCGGAACTTCAACATTCAAGAATGATGCAAGTGAACTCTTACGCATATCCCCTTCGATCAGAAGTACCTTCTTACCCCTCTGCGCCATAGCAAGCGCAAGGTTGGCTGCCACGATCGTCTTTCCTTCTTTTCTCATCGCACTTGTTACAAGCAGTACTTTATCATGATGTCTGCTTCTGTTATATAAAAGCTTTGTACGCATCTTCTTGATCGTCTCCACAAAACCAAAGCTTACCGCCGGTTCCGTGATCAGGATCTTCTTTTTCTGCCGTTTCAGACGGGCTCTTAAGTTCCTGTACAAAGGTTCATGATTCAGCGTACCGAATACTGTCGTATCCAGCTTCTCTGTCACTTCTTCCTCACTCTTTACATTATCTTTCTGATAAGAAATCAATGCCAGCAGCACGATCATCAGTCCGACACCCGCAAGGAATCCCTTCTTCACTACATCACTTCCCTGGAATGCCACATCTGCCGCCGACGGAAAATTCGGTTCCTCGAATACTTCCATAACCACTTCACCAAGCACATTCTTCGACACATCCTGATAATGCTCCAGCATACTCTTAAGAAGCTTGAACGATGTCTCCGGGGAACCGCTCGTCACAGACACCGTCAGAAGATTCGTCTCCGGTACAACAGCAATCTTCACCGTCCCCGGAAATGTATCCATCTTCAGACTCTCTGACACTTTCTTCTTCAGGATCTGACTGTTCATAACTGACTGAAATGTATCCGTTAATTTCTCCGTCTGGCTCTGATTCGCATACGCACCCGTACTCCACCACGAATGTTGTGCTGGAGGTATAAGTCGGATGATACATCCAGGCCGCACCAATATAGGTAAGCAATGATACTGATATTGCGATAAAAAAGTATTACCCACCAGTTTTTCAACACATCACGGACTACATTATACATATCCTCGATCTGTTTTTTCTGTATTTCCTTCTCCATCTCTTCTCTATCCTCTTTCCCGCTTCCTCTACTGTACAACTACGACCAGTCTGCTTTTTCCACTGATTGCACCTTAAGCGTTCACGATATAATCCACATAATAGGATCCTGCCTTTGCAGTATTTACATTCGACTGCACCGTAAGCTCGCCTTCTTTATCTGCCGAATCAAAGTATGCATTCGGATCAAATGCATCTCCGACAGAAAGGTAGATCAGATAATCTTTTAATTTCACATCAATCCCTGCATAACTTTTATCGGAAATACTGATCTGCGTCTTCAGATACACTGTATTCCCGCCGCTGTCCATAACTCTGAACTCGATCGGATACTCTCCGGCAGCCTGCGTATTGACCGTCTTCTCCAGTGAATACTTGATATTTGATGTAAGATCTCCATCCAGCACACTGTCCGCAATAATCTTTGATGATACATCTACAGTCTCTCCCGCCGCATAACACAGCGAACCTGTCATATGAAATACAGGTGGCTTATAATCCTCATATACAAGCGTTCTCTCAGCTCTTCCGACATTCATACTTTTGTCTACCGCTGCATAAGTAACCGTCCTCTTTCCCTTATCCGTGAATTCAGACATATTCTCAACCACCAGCGTATCCGACACATCACCGGAACGGTTGTCTTTCGCCGTAACACCTTTTAACAGATCTTTCTCTTTCGCTTTGACCGGCACCTTAAGTTCTGAACTGTCGCAGGATACTACCGGCGGCTTCTTATCCTGTATCATCCGCGTATATCCCTGAAATGCCACAAATGCACCGATTGATGTGATCAACAGGATTACGCTGAATACCTTTAACTTCTTCATCCGTATATTCCTTTCCGTAAAATCTCTTCTATACTGTCCTTCTAACCATCTTTTTACCTCTTCATCCCTCTGATCAGTGTACGTTAAGCACCGCAATCTCCGGCCGGTTATTCCATCTCGGGAGCTTCTGTTTCTCACTGCTTAATCCACTCGTCACGAACAGCCGGATCCTTCCTGTCCGGTACAGTCCATGCACATATGGCGGGAACCATCCCTGATCACCACCATATAGTCCTCCCTTGAATGGAATGACTACCTGTCCTCCATGATCATGTCCGCTGATCACAAGATCGATCTTCCAGTAATCGGATGCATCACCGAATACAAAACTATCCGGTCTGTGGCACAACATAATCTTGTACCGGTCTGTATTCTGAAACTCCTCCAGAAAATCCCGTACATCACCTGTCAGATTCTCTGCACTGTTATCTCCATCCAAAGCAAATGCATATTCATACATCCCACCGATGCGCACCTTACATCCACCGATCTCCACGTCCCGGTAACCTTCTTCCAGCACACATGCACCGGCATCTGTAAGATCCTTCACCAATTCGGAATTCTCCGGGTACTTTTGCATTTTCTTCCCTTCTGCAGTGCCGATATAATCCAGTTCATGATTCCCAAGCGCATAATACACCGGACGCAATCTCTGCCAGACCTTTTACCAGTCTGACCGGCACCTCGTCACTCTTCGAATCCTCATTCAGCATATCGCCATCCAGAATGATCAGCTCCGGATCCTGTTCTTTTACACGCCGGATCAGCTTCTCATTGTCTTTCCCGAATTCATGATCATGAAGATCAGAAAGTACCACCATCTTGAATCCCGCATCTGTAACCGTATCCGTATATGGCAAATTCCGGGTACCGTCACCGGATACCGATTCACTTTCATCCAATGGTAAGAAACCAGAATCTCTCCGACAAACCATATCAGGATTAAAAGAATGATCAGAAGTAATATAACGGTTTTATTCTTTGTTAATCTGGATTCTCCTGTCTCTTTCATCACGAGCCTCCTTTACAGAATAACACCTTATACTATACCAAATCCATCGGTAAGGTACAAGGACATTCCCTTGCAGTGTAACCAAAGCGCTTTATGCTGCCAGTTCTCGGCAAATTGACTCAATATCATATTCCGGCGCATATTTCTCCGCTACTTCATATATCTTTCGGATCTTTTCTACCGGTTCTTCAAAGAGTTCCGCAGTTATTTCATACGAGACGTCTTTTCGCATTTTCTTGAGCACCATTCTAACTAGATTTTGTAGTTCTCCATAGTTTATTCCTGTCCGAGTCCTTCTTCTCGGCCTTCCCGGAGCCCTTTCTCCCACACATACTCACTCAGATTACACATCTTCTCCACCTCTTCTTTCTCTTCATACGTCATCGTTATTCCATATTCATTTTCTAATATCTTCTCTTTTACGGAGTATATATTGATACTGTTCTTCCGTTTCTCCGGCGGGTTAAAGCAAATCCAGATGCTGTATACTTTCTGGATCTTCTCATAATGACTGTTGGTAAATATCGTGCCGTATTGGGATGAGATCATTCTACAGCCATAATATATCCCTCTCTTGATCAGGGATATCCCGGATAAAAATCTTTTTGTGCCTCTATATTGATGATCAATTCTACTCTTTTTCCTGGCATTGGGGCAATATTGCCCGAACATGATGTCGTAGCGAACGATTCCTTCATTCACTGCCTTATCTTCGGTGTTCTCTCCTCTGATCTTTCCCGGATCAGACGCTGGCGTTTCATCCCGGTGCACTTCCCTTTGAGATATCTCCGGTATTCCTTCTATGTAGTGGTCTGCAATGTCACGGATACTGCAGTCTTTATATTCTTTCATGCAGCTTTTCATTATCCAGGCCAGTATGATTTTGTTCGCAAGGATATTCTCGCAGGATTCATCATAGATTTCCTTCGCCCTGGATACTTCCAGGTCTTTGTACAAGATACTCTTTCTTCATCCATTCTCCTTCCCGTTATCTTACGTGAAGGCTTGAATGGATTTCGCAATATCTATATATACTATACACGATACATATCTTTTCTACAAGATTTCTTCCGTAAAATACGTGTTTTCTTTTTTATAAATTGTCTGGTAATCTTGAGGGATCTTCCTCTGATAAATGTGATGGTCTTTTATTTTTTTTGAACCCTACGCTCCCCGAATAGCCTTCTTATTCATTGGCAAGTTCGGGCGCATCGTAACATATAATAATACCGCCATCCGGATAGCATTGCTGCCCCGGATGGCGGTATCTGTTCAAAGGCAAATGGTATCAGCCCTTTTATTTGATTATTTTTACTTTAAAATACGTTAACTGTCAGAGTACCTGTAGTTCCGTATTTCACCTTGGTTCCCCAAAGCTTGATTGTCCAGTACCCACTCGGAACTGCTTTCTTAATCTCAGAAGCACTGAATGAATACTTGCTTCCGGCTGAAGTCTGAACACCTGTCAGTGTTGCAGTTCCAACTGTCTTACCGAATAACTTCTTGTAAGTTACTTTCAGTGTTGCAACCTTACCGATCTGTACATTCACATCTGCGCTCTCACCATACTTCACTGTCTGGTCTGCAATCTTGGAAGCATCCACAACTGCATATCCTTCCGGAAGTGCTGATGTCACTGCTGACTTGATCTGATCAGCTGTAAATGTTGCATCTGTGCCCTGCTCGCCGTTAGCTGTAAGGGATGTAGATGCGATCGTCTTGCCTGTGTAATCTACCAGGTTGAGGTTGGCGGTAGCGTCAGCCATTGGTTTCTCTGTCTCATAGCCAAGAGATAACAATGCAGGCATGAAATCATATGCGCTCAACTCAGCAAACATCGCATTACTTGAAATCTCTCCGAATGTCTTTATCTTCGTAATTGCTAAAACTCCTGAACCTGCTTTATTTGTAATTGTAATCGTACCCTTTTTAGCATCAAGCTTATAGAACATGTCTGTACTTGAATTTAAAGTTTTTTTCCTCAGAAGATCCATACTCATACGAAATTCTATATTCTGCTGCATTTCCCTGTAATGCCTTAAGACCAATCTGTGCCGCAGTAATACCATCTGCGAACTTGAATACTACTGCCTGATTTGGATTCAAATAAATCTCATTTTTCGGTCTGTTATCCAACAGATCCTGAACTGCTCCTTGCTCCACACCGTTAGCATCAACAATGACTGCACCTGTTCCTGTCGTTTTATCATAGACCTGAGAAGCCAGCTTGTCGGCAATTTGATTTGCATACACACTATTCTTTTTTATCCACTGCCAATGCTGCCAGAACTTTATTTCTCAACTCTGTGAATGTTGGATTAGCTTCGTCATCCTGACTATATTGTTCATTATAAGTAGTATCACTATATACTCTGTATCCGTCAATATATACCGGATTAATCACTTTTGTTCCATCATCATTCGTTGTCTTTACAACTTCAAATTTAATGGTATACTCTCCCCGCATCAGTCCTGTAATACTTAAAACAGGTGCACTATATGCGGTTTTATTCTGCATATTTGTTAAATCTGATGTTCCGACAGCCTGCTTTGTATTTATCGTATACAGTTTTTTCAGCGTAGTTCCTTTATACAGATAAGCCATTATCTTTCCGCTGTCAGGTGTTGATCTTGCATATAATTCAACTCCGGTTCCTTTAAATCTAAATTTACCTTTTTCCATTTGCAGCAAGTTCAACTACACTATTATTAGAATCCTGTGTATTATTGTCATATGATGAATCATATCCATAATGTGCCTTAGAACCAACTGAAGATACTGTCTGTGCAGCTGTTCCCTTATTAGAACCACCATTTTGCTGATTTGTATATGTTCCAAATCCTTCTTCATAATATACAGTCGTTGCAGGATATACTTTGAATTTGTATACGCCACCTTTTGAATTTGTCAATGTTACTGTATCAGCCTCTGTAAGAACTTCTGTTGGTGTATAAGTTACCTGAATTCCTGTTGTATTATCACCATCTACTTTTACAACACCATGCTTTGCTGCTCCAGTTACAGAAAACTTACCAGTTCCCCAGGCCTTTGTTCTTTCTGTTGTTACCGGTGAACCATAATCCACTACAATATCCTTAATTCCTTCAAAAGCTGTAGCGAAAAACTCTGCATTAGCCTTTGGCTGTTCCTCCGTATGTACCTGAACTATACGTCGAACTGTAAGCATAAGACAATTCCACATTATTAGTAATCAATTGCTCCAAATCCTCATCTTGCAATTCATATACCGCATAATAAGTATAATCTTCTGCATTATAATTCCCTGCTTTTTCTGTACGTGCATGATTAATTTCATTTGTTATATTATATGGATTACTTAATTCTGTTGCACTCTCGCCAACACCTGAATAGAGTTTTACAGTTCCTGCAACATTTGGCATAATGTCTTTCAATGAAGCTTTTGAATAATCAATATCCGCAGTTTCTTTATATGTCGATACGACAATCTTAAATACCACAGTATCGCCTGCATTTGCCGTCATACCTTCTGTATACTTCTTATAGTCATTTCCCTGCTTAAGATATTCTATTTCCTTTGTAACAGTCGGTAATTTATCACAATGAATTTCATGTGTGATTGTTGCCTCTCTATTTTCTGTCAAGTGACTTCCTTCTGATCCACGCGAATACCAAAATACTGCATCACAGCCTTTTTTCAACAGCCTCTGCCAGTAAAGCCTTTTCTTGTTCTGCTGTAAGGCAATCTTCTATTCTTCCACCTTGATGCTCATCTGAATATATAACCTTTAAATTTTCTTTATCAATACCATAGAACTGTGAATATGTATCTCCCTTTGTTGCCGATACTGTAGATACCGCATATCCATCGTCCGGTTTTACAAAAATTTGCATCTGAGAATATGCTACATTTTTCTGTTTAACGCTAATGGTATCATATGTATAAATTGTGTTGCCATCTGCATCCGTTGTCTGAGAAGCAACCGGTACCTCTACTAATCCGCTACCATCTACAGAATAATATAATTTACCGTTATAAATAGTATTATCTATAGTATAGGTAACTGTATACTCACCTGCATTTGCTGCACTTCCGTCTGTAACGGTTACGTTCCAGACATATTTAGCTGCTACATTTCCTTCATTATTTTTTACAGTTGCAGTTACTACCGTAGTTCCCGTCTTACGTCCGATTAAAGTAGCATTTTTCCCATCAGCACTGTAAACTCCTGCTTTTGCATAATCAGAAGATGACCATGTAACCGTTTCATCTGTTCCAATAGTATCCGGTATGGAAATATTTACTGAACTACCAACTTTTACAGAAGCTGTATCATTTCCGCCTCGTTCCAATACGGTAATTCTATACATTGTCGTTCCAATTATAACAGATGTAGTTCCTACCTGCTTTCCAGTAAAAGTTATTGTTGTCTGTTTCTCTGGTACAGGTGTAACCTGATTATAAATATATATGTTACTGCTGTTTTCCCTACATTCAAAACTACTATTATTTAACTTCAAATATGCTGTTGTTGTTTCACTACCACTGGTATATTTTTTAGCTATAATTATACTACCATCACTTTGCGCTTTTACATTAACAGCTTGTTTTCCTTTGCCCAAGCTGTAATTCCAATTTCCCCAAAACCAAAAACTTTCCCAACTAGCAGATGGGTAGATATACTCACCATTTGCATTCTTCACATAATACTGTCCACTTCCGGCATCTTCAAGTGTAATCTGTGTTGCCGGGCTAGTATCCTTCGCTTTTGATGAAGCGTAGAATGTTCCAGCCTTTAAAGTTGCCGCTGTATAATACGGTGATACCTCTTTATCACTCACTTCAGCTTTAACATCTACAATATCATTTGAATAATCTCCGCTATAGTCTCCCTCTTGTGTATATGAAGTTGTTCCGTTCACTCCAAGGCTAACATCTTCAACGTGATCTACACCCTCCGGAATATCATCTTTATATCCTGCAATTGTTACCTCTGAAAAGTGCAGACATGTTCCAACAAATTTTCCATTCTTCACTGTTACAGGGAATGTCTGTGCTTTGCCAGAAGCACTTTTTTGCAACATAACCAATGAATTTCGTACATCCATTAAATACACTCTCATCATACGGCACCGTAAGTTCAGCAGAACCTGTATAATTCTCTCCATTTAATAAAAGTTCTACATCATAAGTAACTGAACAATTATATCCTTCAACAGTTGTTGCTTCTGCCTTCTTCTCACACTTTGAAAATTCGAAAGTATCACTGGCATTTTCTGTTGAAATAGTTGCTGTAACTGAAGTTCCTTCTGAGGTAGCTACATGTGCATGTGCAATTTTTGCTGTCCTTGGCAATCTGCTCAATTGAATATTTCTCAAATTTTTCAGATGCCTTCCCGTTTTCATACAACAATGCAACTGTACCATCATTTAATTCAGACATACAAGAATACTGATAAGCACCAGTATTAACCTGATAACTATATGCCCAGTTAATGCTTCCATCACCCTGCACTAATCCAACAAAGATTTTTCCATTTGTTCTTCCATTTGTTCCTGCTGATAAAAGAATTGCATCCTTGCCATCAATTTTTTTTCGAATAGGTAATCGCATTCATCTGGCAGTCAGTTGTATAACTAATTCTACTAACTTTCTGTTTAGCTCCCCATGTTGTTCCATGATCCTCAGATACATAGTAACCACCATGACGTGTAAACATGTAGATTTTTCCATTAACCTCTGTCAACGTTGCCTCTGATGTCTGTTCAGGAATATTATTACTACGTGTCCAAGTCTGTCCACCGTCATCAGAATAAATCACACTTGTATTGCCATCTCTTCCATCTGTATTCGTATAACATGGGAAGATAATTCTTTCAGTTCCATTATCAAGTCTTGTGGTCAAACCGCGTCCAGGACCCACACCATAAAACTTATCTGAAGAATTCTTAACCTGTGAGTTCAACATAGTTGGTACAGACCATGTTTTTCCACCATCAGTACTCTTAGTAAGATACAGATAACTTGTCTTCAATACCTTAAACGGTGAATCATTGAAAAACAAATTTGTATCATATGACTGATTCTGATATGTTCCCGTAAGGTTAAAGTAATCATCTACCTGTAAGCCGCTGACTTCTGTACCATTATTACTGTAAATCTTGCCATTATCCAGATAATATCCATAACTACTACCATCAGTGCTTAACATCAATTTCCCAGCACTGTTATATCCCGTTCCTTGGCTAATACTGGAAATAATACCACCAGCCGGATATAAATCTACCAACATATAAATTGTATCATCTGCAGTTACAGTCAATGCCGGATCTATAAATGCTGTGGAATTAGAATTTGAAACATTTCCGTTGTCTCCAAGATAGTTTGCAAATGTATAATTCCATGTTGCACCACCATCTTTTGATCTGGAAACGATTGTATCCAATCCATGTCCATCTGTTGTTGTATCCCAACGTGCATCTGTTGCTGCCACAATTGTACCGTCAGATAGTGTTACCATCGCTGGAATTCTGAAGTTCTGACTTCCACCTGTTCCTGCTTTAAATGGCTGATCCTTTGTTGTTCCATCAGCCGGTTTACTTTCTATAGTTGAAGCGGTTACTGCAGCTTCCGCTTCACTATCTTCTGTAGGCTCTTCCGAAACAACCTGCTCTGCAGCTCCACTATCACTATCCTGTTTTTCTGCACTCTCATCCGAAACAACTGATTCTGTGTCTTGCTGTTCTTCTGTGTTTTGCTGATTTGCTTCAGTTGCTGACACTGTAAACGTCATTCCCAAAGTCATACTGGCCGTCAGCAAAAGTGCCAGGATTTTTTCATGTTTTTCTTCATGTTCTTACCTCCTTTTTATTATTATTCCAAATTGCTCAATTCCATTTCTGCAATTTTTTTCATTGCATCCATCATCTCACATAAATAAATTGGAACTTTTTGAAACTCTCCAGTTTCAGCATACGCCATTGCTGCACATGAATGGCATATTCCTCGATTACTACATTTTTCACATATTCCAGATAAACGAATATTTTCTGTCTTTTGAGTTAATTGTTTCCATGCATCTTCAAATGACACTTTATACATATCAACCTTCGGCTCCGGCATCATTCCACATGGCAGCATATAGCCATCCCATGTAATCCAGAATGCTGCTTTTCCAGCTCTACATCTTACTTTTCCATCAATCGGATCATAGCAAGACTCATCCATTCCCTGCGGTTTTACCATACCATCACAAATTCCCTGTAAATACTTCTGATACAATTCATTTCCATACTGCAATTGATATCTTTTTATTTGCCAATATGCGGTCTCTTTAGGTGTAAAACGATCATTTACTCCTATTTTTTCAGGGTTTTTTCTTAATGGTGGAAACATATATGGATTTGTCTCTAAAATCAATTGCTTTTCTTCAGCATATTGTATCATTGCTTCAAGATCGCCAATATTATACGGAGTAAGAGAACAGTTTAATTTAACAGATATGCCTGTTTCTTTTAATAAATTTATTGCTCTGTCAACCTTATCAAATCCATTCGAAGCCTTACATAATTTTTCATAAGTTGCATTTGATGCTCCATATAATGTAATATTAATTCGGATAGGTGGTCTTTCCTTTAATTGTTCAATTACACCTTCGTCAATCAAAGATCCATTACTATTAATTGATATCAAAAACCCTTTTTTTGACAGATACATGTATAATTTCCAAAAATCCGGCCATAAAAAAGGCTCTCCACCTGTAAGCAATAAGTAGAGCATTCCTGCATTTTTCTGCCTGGTCTGCTATTTTTTTCCATTGCTCAAGGTTCAGCATTTTTCTGTTATGACACTTTACCTCTTCCGGCGACTTTCTCACATAACACATACGACAATCAAAATTACACACCGGACTTAACTCGAACGTTCCACTCAACGGTATTTTTTCTTTATACTGGACTTTTGAAAGAGCATTTTTGTCAATAAACTTTCATAATATATTTCTTTTGGCATCCATTACTTATTCTCTCTCCAATACTGATTTCAACATTTTTACAGCCTCATAATCAGGCGTACATTTCAGTAAATATACCGGAACTTGTTCTATAAGATCCTTTGTAAGATCAACTACTCGTTCTACAAAATCTGGCCGCCATGTATTAACTATCATTCCGGAATACAGTTTTAAGAAAGCTCTGCTATTCTTGAGTCTCTCTATAGAACACGTTTTGCTCTGTTCAAGTACAATAATTGCCTTTACGTTTGTGCTTTTATTGACATAATAATCTGAAGATCCTGCATACGGAGAACCATATGCTTTCCAATTCTCATTTTCCTTTTTCAAAATTGGTCTGTCTCCATTTAGTATCTCTACTTTCTCATATTTTGCCCACATGTCTGCCTGTGTAGATTTTCCGATTCCAGACGATCCAGTAAATAAGATTCCTCCATACTCTGACTCGATTAACGATGCATGTAAAACAATTGCATTTTTCTTATCAATAATTCTTCAAACCCTATATGAGAAAATGTATTTTGACTTTCGCTAAACGAATTCTGAAATTCTTTCAAATAACATATTTCTTCCATACCATTATCATAAATTCTGGATTGAGCATACGGTCTGTTATTCTCTTTGTGATCACAGAAAATTCTATAATATCCTTCTTTGTCTTTTCCTGCTTTAAATATATAATTTTCAAACAATACATTATTCATTTCAAAAGGCATAGATTCCTTCTCTTCCAATTGAATAATAAAATCTTTTTTTCTCCCCCTGATATATAAACGGAAAAAAAGTTCTCTGTTGTTCTTATTTCATTCTTACTAAAGATAGAAAAAAAACAATGTCTGCTATTCGATATGTGTATAAATATTTTTTATTTTTCATTAAGAATTAATTGTAGCAATTGTTGATGTAGAATTCGTGTAGCAATAATCTTCTACCTTTATCTCACAAGCTTGTGTACTTTCTAAAAACCATGCATTGTCTATTGTAGGTAACGTAACACTGCCTATAGTACCTGTAGCCTCACAAACATCTACATCGCCTTGTTGTAATGTTAATTTACATCCAGCAATATGCTCCGCAAGCTCAAACTTCTCCATATAAACCTGCGGCTTCTCATATTTCTTCTTCATGCCCTTCTCCTTTCCTTAAGTATCTATAAAGTAACACCTGCCGCCATCAATAACTGATGCTGGCAACTGCTGCTTCCCCTATGTAACATTCTTCGGCCGTCACGGTGGTGCTTTCGCCCGCTGCCAGTGATTCTACCGTCTTCCGGTAGCTTTTGCCTCGAAATATTCGTCATCCATTACGTCGTGGTAGAACACGGTCATGTTCTGATGGCTTCCTGCGATATATTAGTAAGACCAATATTCGTATCTTCTACGGTGATCGTCAGTGCTTCTTCGTGCAGAGATACATCGTTGGAATATTGTGTCTTTGCGTCGATTTTCTTTACGGCCGGCTTGTCCGGCAGTTCCTGGTTCTGAACCTCGAATGCTGTGACAGTCTTGCCTGCCGGGAGTGCTTCTACCTGATAAGTAAGTTTCGTTCCGTCTCCGACTGTGACTGTGATCTTCGCGGATGCGAGGTAGGTGTCTGAGCAGTTCGTCATCTGAATTGCTGCTATGTTGTCGCCTTCCTCTGCGTTGTTGTCCGGATTCGGACCGGCATAGCTGAATATAGATTTCATTTCCAGTTTGCCGTCGTCGAACTGATACGGAAGCTCCAGGCCTTTTTCTGCTTTCGCTTCTGCCTTCTTTGCTGCTTCCTGTTTTGCCAGGCTTCTTTTGTGTCCTGTCAGAACTACCAGCAGGATTATCAGTAATACCAGTATAATTCCAAAATTATGGTAATGATTTTCTTTGATTTTTATTTCCAATGCTCATTTGTGTCCTTCTTTCGTCCGGAAATGTAATGTATTTTCCGAATATTTTTCAAAATCTTTTTTTATTATACCTCTTGTATGCATTTATGCACCATACCAAAGTATTGTTTTTATGCTATTTTTTCTGTTTTTGTTTTATTCTGTCTCTTCTTTCCACTTCATGACAGCCTGTACCCTGTTTTTTACATTCATTTTTTTGTAAATATTATAGATGTGGCCTTTTACTGTCGGAAGCTTTAATTTCATTTCCTGGCAGATCTGAGCATTGGTAAGCCCCTGTACAAGATACTGCAGGATAACTGTCTCTGTCATTGTAAGACGCTCTTCTCTCTGGTATTCTGCATTTTTCTGCATATGCCGGGCTTCTTTTTCTGGTCTTGCGGAGAATTGTCTCCAGATAATCCGCCTCCGGCATGTGTAATACATTTCCGTAATTGTACTTCTTCTTGCGGTGCCATCCTTCCGGGGAATTATACTTCATACAGTCAATGTAGGCTTCCAGCACTTTGCGGCCGGTCACGCCGTATTCTGTGTAGAACATGACATATCGGTTCTTTCCGTTGACCAGGAAGGATTCTATGACACTTTTGAGTGCCTGCCCATGCTGCTCCAGATTCCACTCTGCGACCGCCTTTTCGAACAGAACCTCTGCGTGGATTCGTAAGCTCCGGTGTGCATTCAGATATGGAAGCATTTTTTCCAGAATGCGTCTGGACTTCTCGTACTGATTTAACAGAAGATATCCTTTGGATCTGCAGTAGAACCAGACAATATTCTCTTCTGTGACCTCTGCATTCGCCGGAACAGCTGCGCTTTTGAGCCATTTTGCAAGATTCTCCTGACTTCCCTGTGCGGTAATGTTAAGACTTGCCACTGCTTTTGCATATCCGCTCCTTGCGTGGTTTTCTGTGTGGATCAGCTTTGTCTCTAATCTTTCAATGCGCTCCTTACGTTCTTCATCATAAGCGAAACGTTGTATTCTTATCAGAAGCCATAAGGCACTCAGGCGAAATGCGGACGGAAGTTCTTCTGCCTTTATAAGTAACTGCATATCTTCATCCGCAACCGAACTTAAGCGGTCCGTCTCCAGATAATACTCTATCCTGGCAAGACGGTAGAATATCCATGCATCTTCATCAAGGCACTCCTTCCATCTCCGTGCGAACTGCCTTTCTCGCCGCTTTTCGCACGCGAACAGACCTGACAGATCTCGTATGTCACACAGGCAGCTGATCTTCGTCTCCTGCAGGATCAACAGCCTTCCGGCGCCAGGCTTCAGTTCTTCGACCCACTGTTCCGTCAAAATCTGTGGCCGCATAAAACTCAGATTAAGCTGCACTTCCGGCATCAGACTGTCATATTGTAACTGTTCTGCTCTATGGTCATGGGTTTCATACCATTTCCCGATCTTCATCCATCTGCTCCGTCCAAGGGATGCCTCCTCGATATGGCAAAATATCGGTGCTACACTCCATCTGGTATCCGGTTCTCCCTCTGTATGCACCAAGAACCCTTTTCGCAGCATCCGTCCGAGGATTACTTCTGCATGCGCAGTCCCGAGGATCTCTTCGCACATCTCTTCATCTACCCACGGAGGTACTGCGCAAGGTGCAGGATTTCCCTTTCTTCCCGCTGCAGCGTATCCAAAATCATTTCTTTTATATAGCGGTTCATTTCATGCCAGCAGCTCTCCGGGTTCCATGCGCCATATTTTGATTCCAGACGTAATATCACATCTACAATACCGGCCCAGCCTCCGGTATATCGCAATAACTGTTCCGGAGATGTCCGGCTTCCATACTGTTTGATCAGACATTCGACCTCATCCTGATCTAACAGCATGCTGTTCTGCGTGACCAATCCCATCTCACGGTTCCAGAATGTGCCAAGCAGCGCATCCGGAATCTCGTTCCTCCCAATCAGGATGATCCGGTCTTGTCCTCCTAATCTTCGGATACTCCTTTTTAATCATTCCGACTGTGTGCAGCGGCAGCTCTTCCGGTACATTCTCTAAAAATCAACCACCTTGAGTTATCCACGTACTTATCCACATATCGTTCGTATTCTTCGTATTTTTCATCTTCATCCATCCAGAGCACTGTATAATCCACTTCCGGATGTTTTTCAAGAAACATCCGCATCATCGTTGTCTTTCCGCAACCTGCAGCACCCTCTATATAAACAGAAGGAAATCTTTCGATTTCCTTCTCTAAGCATTCTGTCTTATCTATGTAGTTATAACTGCTCTCTAATTCCCTGTACTGATTATGTATCCTGCTCATTATCTCTGTCCTCATGATCTGCTTTCAGAATTCCTCCGGCAATCAGCTTATCCAGGAACTCCCGGATATCTTCTCTTGCGATCTGCTCTTCTACGTCGTACTCGTCCAGGATCCCTTGCACCAGTTTATCAAATGTAACTTCTTTCTGAAGCATATTCCAGATCGATACACCTACTTCATTCACCGTGATCAGACCGTTAAATTCCAGCACCGTCTTTCCTGTCGGTATAATGATATAGTCCCCGGCAATCTCCCGGAGCACAAATTCTTTGTCAACCCTCATCTCTATCGTCCCTTAATCTCATATAATATCTAATTTTAATATCTAGCTTTCGTATCAAGCTTTCGTATCATTTCCACCACATAGATATTATATCTTAATTGTTTCTTGATTACAATACAAAAAGCCCCCGGTAAAACCAGGGGCCGCTTTACAATATTCTTTTGCAATTTATTTTGTAATCTTGAATCCACGTGTGATCGGTGCTGCCTGATAATCTCCACCAAGTGTTACTACCGTCATCACATAACTTCCCGGCTCTGTCGGAGGAGTTGTTGTGCTGGAATAGATCTTCCATTTGCTTGTGAATCCTGAATACAGATAGTGTACGCTATCCTGTGCGATCGTTACATCTCCGTCTGATGAAAGCGTTGCTTTGAAATCAAAATTCTTTGCTTCTTCTGCAGTAATCTTTCCGTTTACGAATCTCTCATTCCAATTAAGCTTCACGCCCTTAGAACGCATCTTCACAAGAAGTGTTCCGATGCCTACACCTGTCTCGTAGTTCTTACTATCTGTAACTGCTGTTACTGTATAGAGACCTGCATGGTTCGGTGTACCGAATGATACTCTTACAGAATCTGCAACGGATGGCATCTTATTGATTATTGTAAGAATCTGTCCAAATGTACCTGTGTCAATATGAAGCTTCTCAAGAAGGTCTAACAGTTCCTGTGTATTGAGCAGTTGTCTCAGTTCTCCTACTGTCATTCCGTCGTTCATCATCTGTGTAAATGTCTTTCCATAGAGTTTCTCTACAATCGGATCTAACAACTTCAGAACCGCACTGTTCGTATATTTGTCCGGAAGATCCAGATAAAGTGACAGGTTCGCATTGCTTGTCAGTCCACCGTATACTGTGTATACATCGAATTTATCTGCTGGATTCATTGTTACAAAGTCTTCCGGCAGAGTTGCATCTGCATAAATGCTGGTTGATTTTACTTTTACTTTTACCTTAGCTTTATTAACCGTTACTGTGCTTTCTGTCTGTGCTGACGGGCGATACTGCGCATTTCCTTTATAAGTAATGCGGATCTTCTGCTCTCCTGCTCCCATCCGTGCATAGGTCAGAAATGTTACGGTACCACCTTCGATCGGTGCCCACTGTTTCATTCCGCCGTCGATATCACCGGCAAGTGTATTGCTTCCATAATATTCCATTGTGAAGTTATCCACAGTCAATGTGTCTTTTTGCAGGAAGTGTACTGTTCTCCCAGTCAATCACGTTGTCAAAGATTGCCTGCTTCATTACAGCTGCATCCATGTTATAAGTAAACGATACGCCTTCTTTGCATACAATGGCACTTGCAAGACGGTTGTCTGTTACATTAACCTTTACCTCTGTTGTTGCACCTTTGTATTCTTTATTACCTGCCCAAGAGAACTGAATCGTCCATTCGCCAGGTCCGAATTTCGTAAATGTGCTTGTCCAGTCTGTTGTATTCAGTGGCTGCCAGTTCTTAAGCATATCTGTTCCTGCGTTGTATCTGATTGTTACATCGTCTGCTGTCAGATTCTCCGGAACTGTAGATGCTACAACTGCATTGTAGATTGCTTTGGCTGTGGCATCATAATCATATGTCTGATCCTCGTTAAATGCCATCGGAACTTCATAAGAAGCAGCTCCTTCTGCCGGTTCATTCAGATTGAATGCTGACTGTTCACGATCTATTACCGTGATATCTGTCTCTGCTGTTACGGCAGTATTCTCTTTGTCTCCCGCATATGTAACACGGATCTTCTGTGTTCCTTCCGGAATTCCAGGATAAGTAAGACCGTTAACCTTGCCGCCTTCGATCGGTGCCCATGCTTTTACAAGACTTCCTAATGCTCCTGTTGCATAGTACTCGATTGTCAGGTTATCAAGTGATAATCCTTCCGGGCTGCTTTTCTCAACGTCGATCACATCATTCATGATCGCTTCTTTAGCTGCCGCATAATCTACTGTAAGATCATCGTTATATACAAGCTTGATCGTCGGATTCTCTTTGAATGCGATCACTGACTGCTCTTTGCCGATACCGATATTAACCGTTGCTTCTGCACTTGCTCCGAATATGCATCCGTTCCAGCATAAGAAATCTTAATCTTCTGGGTTCCATCTCCCATTGCCGGGTAGGTCAGGGGAATTAGTGTTCCACTCGTTCCACCTTCTAACGGCATCCATTCTTTTCCAAAACCTACTGCTGCTCCTGTTGTTGCAGTTGCATAATATTCAATCGTTACATCATTGACCGTCAGCTCCGGAGTTGTAGATTCTACAACTGTATTGAAGATATTCTGACGTACTGCGTCATAATTGACGCTTCCGTCCTCGTTGTATACAAGGTTTACATTTGTATTATCTTTTATTGATATAGCTGAAGTTAATTTCTGCGTCTTTGTCAGAGTCACTTCCGTTGTTGTGCCTTTTAAACGGACCTTATAGGTTCCATCAGTATTTGCTGCCAGAGATGGATGGGTATATTTTGTTTTTATATACTTTCCAGTTTCACTTGTAAATCCTTCAATACTTCCCCAAGATGCATTACCGGATGTTCCTATTACTGTCTTACCTTCACAATAATACTCCCACTCCAGACTACTCAGATCCACCTGATCCGCATTCTCAACCAATGCCTTACCAAGGATCTCTTTCACCTGATTCAGGTCTGCATCCGCCGGAATTACTGCCGTTCCACTCTTAAGAACTGCTCTCGTTGTCTCTGCCGCCGGGCTTACTGCCTGCTCCTGCTGCACTGCATCCGTATTACCTTCCGCGAACACCATCTGTGCACCTACCGGCTGCGCCAGCATTGCTGCTGTCAGCGCTACTGCCAGCAATCGTGTACTTTTCTTTCTTTTCATACTTTTTTTCCCTTTCTGTATTTCTCTCACATCACTGCATTCTAAAATGCATACAGCCTGTATATTATACCATATATATGCATAATTCGTCATCAACGTTTTATGTCATTTTTAATGATCCCATACTCTTTCATAAGTTCAATCCGCTGATTTCCAATCTTCACGGAATCTGCCGCAGCGTTATCCCCCTCCTGCCACTGTCTCTTTACGGTATTTTAAGATACGGTCTGTCCACGCAATCGGAAGAAGAATCGGATGTTTCTTAAGATACGGATACCGCCCCTCGAGCTTTTTGCCGATGGGAACAAAGACTTTAAGACCGTATTCCCGGCTTTCTTTCCATTCTTGTCTGCTGCCACCGCATCCAGCGTCATATTACTGCTGTGTTTCCGGCTCATATTCGCATTGCCATAGATACCACTGTCCAGAAGATCCATCAGCATATCCGTCTCATCCACACTGATCTTGCGCCATGCCTTTGGATAATGCGCTTTCCCAGGATCAAACGTCAGATATTTCTCACCGATTGCAAATAATGCCGCAGCAAAAAGATCCGCATGTATCTCGCAGCACTGTCTCAGAACCTTCTCCCAGTCAATCGCATCCCCATATTCATTGGCAAATAATGTGATGTCGCATACCTGCCGGATCCCGAATCCACTGTGCAGGAAATGCTTGAACGAATGACAGATCAGATAAAAAAACAGATGATCCGTGTATCCCATTGTCCGGATATCCGTTCCATCGATCCTGATATCAATCGCATCTTCATGTACATTTGCAAAAAAAGCGGTTCAGATCCCCGTATGCCTCTGATTCCGGCGGGAATAAACTCTTGTGGAGCTCTATGTAGATAAGGCTTCCCTTCTTCCCGTATGGTACTTCGTAAACCGATTCCAGTTCTTCCGCATCCATATCCTGCTCCGATGTCTGCATTCCATATTCGTGCAACAGATCGTGGCATTTTCTGAAATCCTCCGGACGGATCAGTAGATCCTCATCTCCGGATATCCGGTAATCCGGATTCGGGTAAATGTTCCTGCACACGATCCCTTTCACCACTAACGGACAGATTCCGCTCTCTCTCAGATATCTGTAAAGCGGCTCAAACTCTCCCGTCTTCTGCGTCTGCATGATCACTGTGCGCACCATCTGCGCCTTCGCCGGAGCCAGTATCTGCGGATCCGCCTGCCCGGCCGCCGGGCTTCGATATACGGCCTCATAGATCATCGGAAGGATCTGGTGCACTTCCGCCATGCGGAACAGGTCCATCCATTCCTGCGCTTCCACCTTGTTATTCCATTCTATCTGTTCATTTTTTTTAATGCGGCTTTTAATGCCTCTAAAAATAATTGCTGTGTGTGTTGCATATGTTGCTCCTGTTTTTATCTTCTTTCATTTAATGCTTTCTTCTTATTCTTCAATGTTACGTGATAGTATTCCAAATTGCAACGCCATTTAACCACAATCTAACATATATTTAATCCCATCCCCACCACAAATTTCATATTCCCACGTTACATTAATCATACAGTCCAACAAAAGGAGCGCCACTTCCGGTAATGTCATTTACACAAGAATGACACTGCTGGAAGTAGCGCTTCTTTCCTATAACTATTTCTTTGACTTGATTTTTATTTTTTCGGAATCATTTCCATATTTTTTAAAATTGTTTTTTGAATTTCTGCCCATATTTTTGTTATATCAAATTTACATTTTTTTTTTTAATCTGTCACTTAAATTACTACAATTAATTAAATCCCTTTTATAATCTGCTTTTGTAAGACTCTTAGTCAAATCCACAATATTTTTTTATATTACAGGCCCGCACTAGTTCATCTTCCAAATTTCTTACTTGCGGAATGCAAATTACTTCTTTTATTCCTTTTTGTCTTTTCAGAAAAGCTATATTTTCATCTAAAATTTTCGTATTCATCTCTACATCTGTATCATATACCAGAACTACTGTTGTTCCCGTCTTTAGCGTGCGCATTCTTGCAGTCGTAAAACGACTTTGAATTACATTAAACTTATCAATTTTCCACTCTCAATACAACGCAGATCCAACTTCAATGTGTTAAGCAGACTTCTCTCATCTTGCTGTACAAAACAGATCATTTTCCACCGCATGCTTTAACGAGTCCGTGCTTCTTTTTAAATACTGAGATGCCGCAATACATTTGATTGAATCATCTTCGTTATTTACATCTTTTTTCAGAAATGTAAATGAATGCTTTGGCAGCTGCATATCTAATATGTCTGAGTTGTGTGTTGTGAAAAACAATTGCTTTCTCCCCGAGAGTTTTTCAATTATAATCGACAAACAGGCCTTTTCAATGTCACTATTCACATAAGAAAATAATTCATCACAATAATATAAATCATGCATATCACATAAAAAGAGAGGTTATTATATAAGATATTTCAAGCCCTGCCTTAGTTCCACTGGACATTACCTCACCATTAGCGATTTTTCCATCCTTAATAATTGCTGAACAATTTTTCCATTTTATTACATATGTATTCTCTACTTCAGAAACTTTTACTACTTCCTCCACCGAAGAATCAAGT
>VOFC01006656.1_pt1 | contig 35851 bp, 59 predicted proteins | sample 5384161 | NCBI WGS metagenome assembly VOFC01 (sample SAMN12384722, study PRJNA508395) | human gut metagenome | isolation source: healthy gut B | host: Homo sapiens | reverse complement strand
GAATTACGCAAATATGGGGAGTGGTGTCAGTGCACACGGACATGGAAGCACGCGCATGCGATCTCGCGGAATATCTTCTCGCCAACAACGCCACCGTCCGCGCCGCCGCCAAACAGTTCGGTGTCTCCAAATCGACCGTCCACAAGGATCTCACGGAGCGGCTGGAGAAGATCGACCCCGCGCTCTATCAGCAGGTGCGGCAGCTGCTCGACCGCAACAAGGCCGAGCGGCACATCCGCGGCGGCATGGCGACGCGGCGAAAATACAAAGGTACATAAACCGGCGCGCGGCCTCCCGGATGGGCGGCCGCGCTGCGCATATTTCTCACCAAAACGGAAACGCTACCGTCGAAGGTGATTGCTTGAAATCCAAACGTATCGGACGGCAGACCGTGCAGTTTTCGACCCCGCCCGTGATCCGCGCCGCTGCCAGCGTCGTGGGCAGAAAAGAGGGCGAAGGTCCGCTGCGCGGCCGCTTTGACAGCGTCAGTCAGGACACATATTTCGGCGAAAAGAGCTGGGAGCAGGCCGAGAGCGCCATGCTGCGGCAGTGCTTCGACCTCGTGTGCCAAAAAGCCGGGCTGGCGCCGGAGGCGCTCGACTACGTGCTCTCCGGCGACCTGCTCAACCAGTGCGTGGGCTCGGCCTACGCCATGCGCGGCGTCGGTGCGCCGTATCTCGGGCTGTACGGCGCGTGCTCGACGATGGCTGAAGCGGTCAGTCTGGCCGCGATGCTCATTGACGGCGGCTGCGCCGAGACACGCCGCCGCGCTCACAAGCTCGCACTTTTGCTCCGCCGAGCGCCAGTACCGCTTTCCGCTGGAATACGGCGGCGTGCGTCCGCCGACCGCACAGTGGACCGTCACCGGCTCCGGCGCGCTCATTCTCGGTGCGTCTGGCAATGGGCCGCGCGTGACCATGGCGACGACCGGGACGATCGCGGACGCGGGCATTACGGACACGAACAACATGGGCGCTGCGATGGCGCCCGCCGCCTATGAGACGCTCCGGGCGCACTTTGCCGACACCGGGCGCACGCCGGACGACTATGATCTGATCGTGACCGGCGACCTCGGCAAGATCGGTCACGCCGTCGTGATGCGGCTGTTTGCGGACGACGGCATCGACCTCGAGGGGCTCTATACCGACTGCGGGCTGATGATCTACGATCTCGAGGCGCAGGACGTGCACGCGGGCGGCTCGGGCTGCGGATGCAGCGCATCCGTGCTCGCAGGGCATCTGATAAAGCTGCTGACGGGCGGGCAGATCCGGCGGCTGCTGTTTGCGGCGACGGGTGCGCTCATGTCCCCCACAGCGTCCATGCAGGGGCAGAGCATCCCCGGCATCTGTCACGCCGTGGCCATAGAAACGCAGGTGAACGCATGATCCTTGGCTATGGAAAAGCATTTCTGATCGGCGCCGTATTGTGTATGATCGGTCAGATTCTGATTGACAAGACGAAGCTGACCCCGGCGCGCATCCTCACGCTGTATGTGGTGGCGGGTGTGGTGCTCGGTGCGGTCGGCATCTACGGGCCATTTGCCAAATGGGCCGGCGCGGGTGGCGACCGTGCCGCTGACCGGGTTCGGCAATCTGCTGGCAAAAGGCGTGCATGATGCCGTGGCCGAAAAGGGCGTGCTCGGCGTGTTCACCGGCGGCTTTGAGGCCGGCGCGGCCGGCGTCTGCGCGGCCATTTTCTTCGGTCTGCTCGTGGCCATGTGCTTCAAATCCAAAGACAAGCAATAATATAGACACATCTGCCGCGTACGCGGCGCAAAAAAAGAACCGACCCGGATGGATCGGTTCTTTTTAATGTAATGTACGCGGTTTAGCCTCTTGCAGCGGCTTCGCCGGCCTCGAGCGCCTTCATGTTGCCCTCGAGGAACTTGGCCTTCTTCTCGCCAAGCTCGATGCGGATCGCTTCGCCGAGGATCTCGTTGGAGACGACCGGAGCCTTCTCCATCAGAGCGCCGAGGATCGCAACGTTCGCGCCCTTCGGGTTGCCGACGGACTCGGCAATGCCGTTGGCGTCGCAGTAGACGACCTGAATGTCATCACGCTCGGCCTTGCGGTCGATGATGGAGCTGTTGATGACGAGGACGCCGCCCGGCTTGACGTGGCTCTCGAACTTGTCCAGAGACGGACGGTTCATCGCCACGACGCAGTCAGCCATGTCGACCAGCGGGGAAGCAACCGGATCGTCGGAGACGATGACGGAGCAGTTCGCCGTGCCGCCGCGCATCTCGGGGCCGTAAGAGGGCAGCCAGGAGACGTGCTTGCCGTCGAGCATGCAGGCCATAGCCAGGAACTTACCGATCAGGAGCATGCCCTGACCGCCAAAGCCAGCAAAAATGTATTCTTTCTTCATGTTATTCAGCCCCCTTGTCCTTCTTAACGCCGAGCGGGTAGTACGGAATCATGTTCTCTTCCAGCCACTCCATCGCCTTGATCGGGCTCAGGCCCCAGTTCGTCGGGCAGGCGGACAGGACTTCGACCATCGTGAAGCCCTTGCCTTCCATCTGGTAATGGAACGCCTTGGAAATGGCCTTCTTCGCCTTGACGATGTTCGGGGTGTTGTTGACGGCGACGCGCTCGATGTAGTAGGAGCACGGAACCTCAGCGAGCATCTCGGAGACCTTCAGCGGAGCGCCGCACCAGTCCTCATCACGGCCATAGGGGCTCGTGGTGGTCTTCTGGCCGACCAGCGTGGTCGGAGCCATCTGGCCGCCGGTCATGCCGTAGATCGCGTTGTTGACAAAGATCGTGGAGATCTTCTCGCCGCGGTGCGCAGCGTGAACGATCTCAGCGGTGCCGATGGACGCGAGGTCGCCGTCGCCCTGATAGGTGAAGACGAGGGTGTCCTTGCCGACGACGCGCTTGGCGCCGGTGGCGACTGCGGGTGCACGGCCGTGAGCGGCTTCGTACATATCGCAGTTGAAGTAATCATACGCAAAGACGGAGCAGCCGACCGGCGCGACGCCGATGACCTTGCCGTCCAGATTCATCTCATCAATGACCTCTGCGACCAGACGGTGGATAATGCCGTGGTTGCAGCCCGGGCAGTAGTGGAACTGCTTGTCCGTGAGGAGTTTGGTCTTTTCAAAAACAACAGACATTTACTTGCCCTCCTTCATGCTGATAATCTTCGCGACGATCTCATCGGTGGTCGGCATCTGGCTGCCGAGGTGGCCGAAGAAGTCGATCGGCTTCGCGCCGTTGATCGCGATCTTGACATCCTCAAGCATCTGGCCCTCATTGAGCTCGACGTCGAGAACAGCCTTCACGCCCGGAAGCTCGGCAGCCTTCTTGACTGCGTCGTACGGGAACGGCCAGACGGTGATCGGGCGAACCAGACCAACGTTGATGCCCTGCTCCTTGAGCTCGGCAATGGCGGACTTGGCGATACGCGCAACCGTGCCGAAAGCGGTGATGACATACTCAGCACCCTCGAGGTTGTACTCTTCCCACTGCTGCTCGTTGGCAGTGATCTCACGATAGCAGGCCTGCAGCTCGTCGTTGTGGACGGACAGGGTCTCGGTATCGATGTAGATGGAGTTGATGACGCCGCGCTTGGCCGGATCGTCGCCCGGTTTCCAGCCGGTGCAAGCCCAGGGCTTCTTCTCGGGATCGATCTTGTAGTCGACCATCTCGGGCATCTCCACGGGCTCCATCATCTGCGCGATGATGCCGTCGGCGAGGAAGAGGACCGGTATACGGTACTTCTCAGCCTTGTCGAAGGCGTACATCATGATGTCGATCGCTTCCTGCACGGATGCCGGAGCGTAGGTCAGCAGGTGGTAGTCACCGTTGCCGCCGCCCTTGACAGCCTGGAAGTAGTCACCCTGAGAAGCCTGAATGTTGCCGAGGCCGGGGCCGCCGCGCATGACGTTCAGGATGACAGCCGGGAGCTGCGCGCCTGCGCAGTAGGAAATGCCTTCCTGCTTCAGGCTGACACCGGGGCTGGAGGAAGAGGTCAGCGCACGTGCACCGGCACCGGCTGCACCATAGATCATGTTGATAGCCGCAACTTCGCTCTCGGCCTGCAGGAAGCAGCCGCCGACTTCGGGCATACGTGCGGACATATATTCAGGAATCTCCGTCTGCGGAGTGATCGGATAGCCGAAGAAGTAACGCGCGCCTGCACGAATCGCAGCCTCAGCGATAGCTTCGCTACCCTTCATAAGCGTCAATGCCATTTTCGATGTACCTCCTTAATCTCTCACAATGCTGATTACCACGTCCGGGCAAGTGCGCGCGCAGGAAGCGCAGCCGATGCAGGCCTCCGGATTCGCGACGACGGACGGATGATAACCCTTTGCGTTGAGTTTGTCTTCGCCAGCGCCAGGACGCCCTTCGGGCAAGCTCTGACACAGAGACCGCAACCCTTGCAAAGATTCTCGTTGATGGTCACCTTTACCATTTTTGCTACCTCTTTTCTGTTCTGTTTTGCGAAATTGCCTATGTAAACCGCATGCGCGGGTTACGCCTGTTTCTTCTCCGACAAGCTGTGGATATAGCTGTCCCAGTCGCGCTTCATGATGATGTCTATGGGGATTGGTTTGCCGATATACTTCGGGTCGTGGCCCTCGGCAAGGAAAATATCGAGCATGTCCTTCTTGCCGGTCGTATACATGACCGGAACGCCCGTCCGGTCGCTGACCTCGCGCAGCATCTCATAACCGTCGCGCAGCTCCGCCGGCGTGGTCATGGTGGCGAGGTTCGTGTTGTTGATCATACCCGTGATCTTCAGGTGCGAATGGATCTGCATCTGCTCCTGCAGGTCGATGATCTTCTCCACCGTGCCGGCAAGCGGGCGGCGGATATTGACGACATTCAGAACCTCCAGCTGTTCCGGGCCCATGGCCATGAAGTCCTGAAAGTCCTCATAATAACGGCCGAGCGCGGTGGAGCCGACGGCGTCGCCGCCGACGTCGAACACGACGGTATCCCAGTTCATGGCAAATGCAGAAGCGACCTCCGCCGGCAGCGACAGCGTCTCCACGCCGGAGCAGGCATAGTTCGGAGGAGATGAGACGGATCTCTTTCTGCTCCACGAGCTTGCCGCGCTCGGTCAGGCGGAAGTAAGTATTGACCAGATCCAGGTCAATGAGTTCTGTCTTTCCGGTTTCAGCCGCTTTAAAAGCAAAATTCAGCGCAAGCTCACTCTTGCCGCTGCCGTAGTTGCCGATCATAACGTATATCTTTTTCAAAACAAAGCTCCTCCCCTCGAGGGGTATTCAAGATGTGCAAATGGGTATTAAAAATCGAAATATATCCATTCAAATATTCAAATCTCAACGGTTATCATAGTAGCACAATCGGGCGAATTCGTCAACAAATGTTGTTCTGTTTTGTGGAACGTTACCAATTTCGCTCGCCATTTCTGGACAAGATGCCAGTTATCTACAAATTAACAATGCCGTCTAAGAATTAACAGTCGTTTTTCCCTGTTTCAGGTAGAGATACCACGCGCTCACGCCGACCAGAAGCCCGCCGCCGACGAGATTGCCGAGCGTGACCGGCAGCAGATTGCCGATAAGCGCCCTGCCCCACGTCAGCCCTTCGGCAGCCGTGCCGGTCTGCGCCGCCGTCAGCAGACCCGCCGTGAGATAATACATATTGGCCACGCTGTGTTCAAAGCCCGCAACGACGAACGTCATGATCGGGAAAAACACGGCCAGGATCTTCCCGGGGACAGACTTTGCCGCGCTGGCCATCCACACGGCGATGCACACGAGGAAGTTGCAGAGGATGCCGCGCACGAACGCATCGCCGAACGACAGCCCCGCCTTCGTCTGCGCGATGGCAATCACCGACGCTGCCAACCGGCCGTCAAACGCAGAAAACACATGCCCCAGCACGCAGAGCGCCGCAATGAGTGCCGCGCCCACAAAATTACCCAGATAGACAACACACCAATTACGGAGCATCTGCCGCGTGCAGATCACGCGCGACAAAACGCCCATGACCATGAGATTGTTGCCGGTGAAGAGCTCGCTTCCGGCCACGATGACCATGGCGAGGCCGGCCGGAAAAACGCAGCCGGAGACGAGTTTTGCCAGCGACGGGTCGCCCACCGTGGCCGCCGCAGCCGTGGACGCGACGCCCGCAAGCGCGACAAACGCCCCCGCAATGCAGGCAAGCAGAAACATCCGCCCCAGCGGCAGTGCCGCCTTGGCCCGGCAGGCAGAGAGATAATTCTCCGCGACTTCTTTGGGGGTATACATGGGCAGCTCCTCCGATTCGATACAAGATATGCAATGTATCACATTTTATCACCGCATATCTTGTGCCGTCAAGTCCGGCTATGAAAATGCAGCCGGAGAACTTCTCCGGCTGCCTAGGTGGCCAGCCATTCGCGCAGACGCTCCACGGCACGCCGCTCCAGGCGTGACACCTGTACCTGTGAGATATGCAGGATACCGGCGGCGCGCTGCTGCGTCAGGCCGTGATAAAAACGCAGCGCGATCACCTGCCGCTCCCGCTCCGGCAGGCGGCGCAGCGCCTCGCGCAGGTCGGCGTATTCGACCATGCGCGTCTCCTGCTCGTAATCCCCGAGCGTGTGCTCGAGCGTAAAGCCCGTCTCGCCGTTTTCCCTCTGCAGGGATTCCGTAGGACCGGTGGCCGTCTCCGCGGCCGCGATCTCCTCCGGCTCGAGCCCGGTCTCGGCGGCGAGCTCCGAGAGCGTCGGCTCGCGGCCGAGCGTCTGCTCAAGGCGGGTGCGCGCCGTGCGGATGCCCTGCGCGCGCTCCTTCATGCTGCGGCTGACCTTGACCGCGCCGTCATCGCGCAGAAAGCGCCGGATCTCCCCTGCGATCTTCGGCACAGCATACGTGGAAAAGCACGTGCCGAACTGTTCGTCAAAGCCCTGCATGGCCTTGAGAAAGCCGACGCAGCCGAGCTGATACAGGTCGTCCGGTTCGACGCCGCGGCCGAAAAAGCGCCGCGCCACGCTCCAGATGAGTCCGGTGTTTTCCGTGACCATCCGCTCTGCCGCCGCAGTGTCTCCCGCCTGCGCGCGCCGCAGCAGCGCACGCGTCTCTTCGGCGATCATGCGCGGCGGCGGATGCGGCGGCACATCGTCACGGTCGTGCCGCGGCCGGGCACAGACTTGACCCGCAGCGTGTCCATAAAGCTCTCCATGATGGTAAAGCCCATGCCGCTGCGCTCCTCCCCGCCGGTGGTATACATCGGCGTGCGTGCCTGCGCCACGTCCGCGATGCCGACGCCGTGATCCTTGACGGCGATCTCCAGCCGCTCGTCCGGCAGAATGCGCACGCGCACCTGCACCGTGCCGAGCACGTCCGGATAGGCGTGCACGACAGCGTTCGTCACGGCCTCGGACACGGCGGTCTTGATGTCGCCGAGCTCGGCAAGCGTCGGGTCGAGCTGTGCGGCAAAGGCCGCTACTGCCGCACGCGCAAAGCCCTCGTTCACGCTGCGCGCCGGAAACTCCAGCTTCATGTAATTCTTTTGCGTCAACACTGTTCACACTCCTTTTCCCGGTCGTCAAGCACCGGGACGATGTTGGTCAGGCCGGCCACGTCCAGCACCCGGCGTACCTGCTGCGGTACGCCGCACAGCGCCAGCGCGCCGCCCGTCTGCCGCAGGAGGCGGTCGGTCTTGAGGATGACCGCGATCCCGGAGCTGTCCATAAAGCTCACCCCCGTCAGGTCGAGCACGCAGCGGCGCGGCAGATATTCCTCCACGGCGTCCTCGATGCCGGGCATGACCGTCTGCGCCGCCGCATGATCGAGTTCGCCCACCAGCCGCAGCGTCAGGCAGCGGCCGTCATCATGCGTTATGATCCGCATCTGCTTGTACCTCCTAATTTCAAAGAAAAAGCACCGTGCACGAACGGTTCGTACACGGTGCTATTGTAGCCCAGAGGTGTGGGCCGAATTTGTCGGACGGCGGCGCTCAGCCGAGGTTTTTCAGGCTGGTCTCGAGATTTTCCACGAGCGCCTTCGCCTTCTCGGCGCGCTCGCGCTCCGTCTGCACGACGGCCTCCGGCGCGCGGGAGACGAAGTTCTCGTTCGAGAGCTTGCGCATCTGACCCTCGTAATTCTTGCGCGCCTTTTCGAGCTCCTTTTCCAGACGCGCGCGCTCCTTGTCGAGGTCGATGAGCTCGGCCATCGGCATGAAGAGCTTGGCCTCCTCCGTGACGACGGAGACCATGTGCTCGGCATCCGCCGGCAGCGCACTGCTGATGGTGATCTGCTCGGCATAGGCGAGCTTCGAGATATAGCTCTCGCCGCTGCGGAAGGCATCCTGCCGCTCGGTCGTGATGAACAGGTGCGCCTTTCTGCTCGGCGGCACATTCATCTCGGCGCGGCGGCTGCGCACGGCGCGGATGGCGTTCATGACCATCTCAAAGTCGCGCTCCTCGGCCGGGAAAGCGAGAGACTCGCTGTACTCCGGATAGCGGGCGATCATGAGCGCCTCGCCGTCATGCGGCAGGGCCTGCCAGATCTCCTCGGTGATAAACGGCATGAACGGGTGCAGGAGCTTGAGGATATCCGTCAGGACATACAGCAGCACCTGCTGCGCACTGCGTGCGCGCGCTTCGTCGCCGCTGTTGAGGCGGGGCTTCGTGAGCTCAATATACCAGTCGCAGTACGTGTCCCAGATGAAGTCGTAGATCTTCGCCGCGGCGATGCCGATCTCGTACTTATCGAGGTTCTCGCACACTTCCTTCGAGAGCGTGTTGAGCTTCGAGAGCACCCACTTGTCCTCGAGCTCGAGCGTCTCGGGCAGCTCGTTTTTGTCGATGGTGAGGTTCATCATCACAAAGCGCGATGCGTTCCAGAGCTTGTTGGCGAAGTTGCGCATGGCGCCGCACTTCTCAACGTAGAAGCGCATATCGTTTCCGGGACTGTTGCCCGTGATGAGGTTGAAGCGCAGCGCGTCGGCGCCGTAGGTGTCGGCCATCTCGAGCGGGTCGATGCCGTTGCCGAGGGACTTGGACATTTTGCGTCCCTTATCATCGCGCACGAGGCCGTGGATGAACACTGTCGGGAACGGGATATCCTGCATCTGCTCAAGGCCGGAGAAGATCATGCGCGCGACCCAGAAGAAGATGATGTCATAGCCCGTGACCATGACGCTCGTGGGATACCAGAACTTGAGATCCTCGGCGCTCTTATCCGGCCAGCCGAGGGTGGAAAACGGCCAGAGCGCGGAGCTGAACCACGTGTCGAGCACGTCGGGATCGCGGTGGATATGCTTGCTGTGGCAGGCCTCGCACTCGCAGGCGTCGGTGCGCGAGACGGTGACATGGCCGCAGTCGTCGCAATACCACGCCGGGATCTGATGACCCCACCAGAGCTGGCGGGAGATGCACCAGTCGTGCACGTTCTCCATCCAGTTATAATAGGTCTTGCTGAAGCGCTCGGGCACGAACTTGATGCGTCCGTCACGCACGGCCTCGATGGCGGGCTCGGCCAGCGGCTTCATCTTGACGAACCACTGCGGGCTTGTCATCGGCTCGACCGTCGTGCCGCAGCGGTAGCACGTGCCGACGTTGTGATTGTAGGGCTCGGTCTTGATGAGGTAGCCCTGCTCCTCGAGATCGGCCACAATGGCCTTGCGGGCCTCGTAGCGGTCGAGACCGTTATACTTGCCGCCGTTGATGACACGGGCGTCTTCGTCAAAGATCAGGATCTGCTCCAGACCGTGGCGCAGACCGACCTCGTAGTCGTTCGGGTCGTGGCAGGGCGTCATCTTGACGCAGCCGGTGCCGAAATCGAGCTCGACATAATCGTCGGCCACGATGGGCAGCTCGCGGCCCACGAGCGGCAGGATCGCCGTCTTGCCGACGAGGTGCTGGTAGCGCTCGTCCGCCGGGTTGACCGCAATGCCGCTGTCGCCGAGCATCGTCTCGGGACGCGTGGTGGCGATGGTCAGATACTCGTCGCTGTCCTTGAGCGGGTAGCGGATATACCAGAACGCGCCGGGCATATCCTTATACTCGACCTCCGCGTCGGACAGGGCAGTGCGGCAGTGCGGGCACCAGTTGATGATGCGGTTGCCCTTGTAGATCAGGCCCTTTTCATACAGCTCGCAAAACGTCTCACGCACGGCCTTCGAGCAGCCCTCATCCATGGTAAAGCGGCTGCGATCCCAGTCGCAGGACACGCCGAGCGACTTCTGCTGCTCGACGATGCGGTTGCCGTACTGCTTTTTCCACGCCCAGACGCGCTCCAGAAATGCATCACGGCCGAGATCGTAGCGGGTCAGACCCTCTTCCTTGCGCAGCATCTCCTCGACCTTGATCTGCGTGGCGATGCCGGCGTGATCCGTGCCGCACTGATTTTGGCCTTGGTTATGTCCTTAAGCCTGTTTGCCTGCGGCAGCTCCAAGACCAAGATGCGTTTCGTCACCGGCGGTGAGACCGGCACCTACTACGCCTTTGGCAGCACCATCGCCCAGCATGCCACCAACAACGCCGGCATCGAAGTCGTGGGTCTGGTGGGCAACGGCTCCAAGTCCAACGTTGAAGAACTGGACGCCGGCAATGCCGAGCTGGCCTTCTGCCAGTCCGATGTGATGGCCTACGCCTACAACGGCACCAACATCTTTGACAAGAAGATTGATTGCTTCTCCACCGTGGCCGCCCCTCTATGCCGAGCAGGTGCAGATCGTCACCGTGGATCCCAGCATCAAGACCGTGGCTGACCTGGAAGGTAAAAATGTCTCCGTGGGTCAGGCCGGCTCCGGAGTGTACTTCAACGCCGTGGACATTCTGAGTGCTTATGGCATCGGTGATTTGGATGCCGACGGCAAGTTCACCAAGATCAACGCCACCTATCAGTCCTTTCGGCGACAGCGCTGACGCTCTGAAGGACGGCAAGATCGACGCCGCCTTCATCGTGGCCGGCGCCCCCACCACCGCTATCGTGGATCTATCCACCACCAAGCCCGTGTCCCTGGTTTCCCTGGATGACGAGCATATCGACGCTCTGCTCAAGTCCTCCCCTACTACTCCAAGTGCACCATCAAGGCTGACGTGTACGGCCTGGATTCCGACACCACCACTGTGGCCGTGGGCGCTGTGATCCTGGCCCGTGACGATGTGCCTGCCGATGCCATCAAGGCTCTGTGCGCCGACATCTTCGATAACGCCTCCAGCCTGGTCAGCAGCCATGCCAAGTACGGCGAGCTGAACCTGGAGTATGCCTCCTCCATCACCTCCGTGCCCTATCACGCCGGTGCTGTGGAATACTTCGCTGAGCACAACATCACCGTGGCCGGCAAGTAATTCTGTTCGGATTCTTAACGAAAATGTCAAGTGAGTCGACTACGGCGGAGCCATTCCGCCGTAGTCCTCACTGTCTATAACAAAATAAGCCTAAAGGAGGACGCTCCCGTTGAGCATCTTTAAAAAAGAAAGGCCAGACAGCCCCTGCGGTGGATACCGCTCCTGCCGCTGACAGCAGCAGTGACATGGAGACCGATCTGGACGAAGTCATGCGTAAAATATGACCGCGAATCTGCCACCCGCATTTGGGAAGGCACCCCCCAAGATCATCATTACGGTGATCATGACCCTTTTTCTCCCTGTACTGCCTGTATATGACCCTGTTCTCCACTGCCCTGCCCGAGGTGCGCCTGACCCTGTTTGTGGGCTGCATCATTATCTTGGGCTTTTGACCTACCCGGCCAAGAAGGGTCATGTGAAGGTCAATTCCCTGCCCTGGTACGACATCGTGCTGATGCTGGTAGGCTCGGCGTGCTTTTTCTATTTTGCCATCAATGCCTTTACCCTGATTCAACTGGCCACCCGCATTGAGCCCATCCATGTGATCATCGGCGTCATCGGCATTTTGGTGCTGATAGAGCTGTGCCGCCGATGCGTGGGTATCCCTATCCTGTGTGTTGTGGGCTGCGCTGCTGATCTATACCTTCTATAACCAGCTCAGCTATAACCCCAGCTTCTTCAACGCGCTGAAAAATGTGGTGTATAAGCTATTCTACACCACCTCCGGTGTCATAGGCACTCCCATTAACGTGTGCTTTACTTACATCGTTCTGTTCATTATCTTCGGCGCGTTTTTGGAGCGCACCGGTATCGCCAGCTTCTTCATTGACTTTTGCAAACCGTGTGGCCGGCTGGTCCAGCGGCGGCCCCGCTAAGGTGGCTGTTATCTCCTCCGCCCTGTGCGGCATGGTTTCCGGCTCCTCAGTCGGCAACACGGTCACCACTGGCTCCGTCACCATTCCCATGATGAAGAAAACCGGCTATAAGCCCGAGTTTGCCGGCGCTGTGGAAGCTGCGGCTTCTACCGGCGGTCAGATTATGCCGCCCATTATGGGTGCCGCCGCCTTCCTTATGGCGGAATACATGGATCTGCCCTACGCTGAGGTCGCCGTAAAGGCTATTCTCCCCGCTATTCTGTACTTTTCCGGCATCTTCATTGCTGTGCATCTGGAAGCAAAGAAGCTGGGTCTGCAGGGTATTCCCCGCACAGAGTTGCCGAAGTGGGGCTATTTGCTCAGAAATCTCTATCTGATACTGCCCCTGGTGCTGCTGGTATGGCTGGTGTCCTCCGGTGCAAAGACCATGGCCACCTCTGCTGCCATCTCCATCTTGGCCTCCTTTATCATCGGCGTTATCCACCTGCTGGCCACCAATATCCGCCAGATGAACGGCCAGGGCTTTGGAAAGATCCTGTGGTTGACTGTGAAGGCCAGCCTTCTCCCGCCGTCGATGCTCTCGCAGCCGGCGCTAAGGGTGCCATCACCGTGGCTGTGGCCTGCGCCATGGCCGGTATGATTGCCGGGTGCATTACCGTTACGGGTCTGGCCTCCATCCTCATCAACGCCATCGTGCAGCTGGCCGGCAATGCCACCATCGTCGGCCTGGTGCTGACCATGCTGTGCTGTATCGTCCTGGGCATGGGCGTGCCCACCACGGCCAACTACTGCATCATGGCCTCCACCTGCGCCCCCATACTGATCCAACTGGGCTTCTCCCCTGTGGCGGCACACTTCTTTGTGTTCTACTTCGGCATCGTGGCGGACATCACTCCCCCTGTGGCTCTGGCCGCCTATGCCGGCTCGGCCATCGCCAAGTCCAACCCCATGAAGACCGGTATCAACGCAACAAAGTTGGCTATCGCAGCCTTTATCGTGCCGTACATATTTGCCTATAATCCGAGTATGCTCTTTGTCGGCAACGTAGAGTGGTACGATGTACTGCTTATCTCCGTTACAGCCCTGTTGGGTCTGTTTGGCATCGCCGCAGCCCTTAACGGCCACCTATTTCGTAAGATTCCCATGGTGCTGCGCCTTGCCCTTGTGGCAGGTGGTCTCGGCATGATGATCCCTGGCCTGACCTCCGATCTGATCGGTTTGGCCGTTGTTGCCGCTATTGTCGTATTCCAGTATATCTCCGGCAAAAAGCAAGCCGCATCCGCTGCGTAAACTCTTTTTCAAATCTCATTTTATGATCCACCGATCCCCCAGGGGGTTCGGTGGATTCTCTATATTGTTATGCCTTTTTATCAGCATATTCAATGACTCCCACGCCAAAAACACTTGCAACCTGCACAATAAAAGTTTTATAATGCAGACATATGCACAAAAACATAATCAAGAAGGTGATAACTATGGAACTTCAAATTCAGGACCTCGTTTCATCCATCAAGCAAGATGGCATTGACAGCGCCAACAGGGAGGCCGCCGCCATTGTGGCGCAAGCCAAAAGCAGGCGGATTCCATTATTTCCCAGGCAAAGGCCGACGCCGACAAGCTGCTTCAGGATGCAAACGCCGAGATCGAAGTGTTCAAAAACAGCGCCCGTCTCAGTGCGGAGCAGGCCAAGCGTGACGCCGTACTGGCTTTCCATCAGGAGATTCAAAAGGAATTTGAAAAGATCCTGGCTGCCGATGTGTGCAAGGCACTGGATCAGCAGACCCTGGCTACCCTCATTCGTGCCGCTTTGCAGGGTGAGGATGTGTCCGCCTACACGGTGAAGGTAAGTCAGGTGACAGATGCCATCCGTCAGCAGCTGGCCCAGGAGCTGAAAAACGGCCTGGAGATCCGCCCCTCCAAGAAGGTGGGCGCAGGCTTCCGGCTGGCCGCCAAGGACGGCTCGGGCTATTTTGACTGCTCCGACCAGGAGATCGCGGAAATGCTCATGCCCTTCTTCCGGGATACTCGCCCTATAAGGAGGTGCCTCATGGCTTCCTACTATTATCTCATCTCAAGTCTGCCCATGCTCCGCACCCCAGGGTGAGCCGCCCATGGACTATGCCACGTTTTATCTCAATGCAGATCTGCGGTGAGTGAGGGGACGTATAAGACTCTGGAGGAGCTGACGGTACGCTCCGGTAAGGGGCCGCTTCTGTCTGAATGGGGCGAATTCTACCAATCTCTCTCACGGGAGCTGACCTATCAGCGGAGTGTGAAGCTGGGACGGGTCTGCGCCGTGCCCTCCGATCGGGACTCAGGCATTGTCCAGACGGTAACGGCGGCGGTGAATGCGGAAAATCCCCTGGAGGGGGAGCGGCTATTACTGGACCTGGAATTTCGCCGTTTGGATGACATGATCGGCCTGCACAACTTCGATGAATATGCCCTTTATGGCTACGCCATGAAGCTGCAGCTGCTGGAGCGCCAGCGGACCTTCCGGTATGACCGTGGCAAGCAGGCCTTTGACGGCCTGATGCAGAGCATCCGGCAGCAGATTTCCAGCCTATAACGAAACAGGAGAATCAATATGGACAAAGTAACAGGATTTGTGACCGGAGTGAACGGGAACCTGGTATCAGCCAGCTTCTCCGGCTCCGTGCGAAAGAATGAAGTGGGCTATGTCCTGGTGGGGGATGAGCGTCTCAAGGGCGAGGTCATCCGTGTCAACGGCGACACGGCCAGCATGCAGATCTACGAAATGACAAACGGCATCCGTGTAGGCGACAAGGTAGAGCTTTCCGGCCAGCTTATGAGCGTAGAGCTGGGGCCGGGCCTGCTGACCCAGGTGTTCGATGGTCTGCAGAATCCCCTGCCCAAGCTGGCGGAAAAATGCGGCTTTTTCCTGGAGCGCGGTGTGTATCTGGATCCCATCCCCAACAAGGACTGGGAGTTTACCCCCTGGTGAAGCCCGGCGACCATGTTTCCGCCGGTGACGCCGTGGGCAGTGTGCCCGAGGGGCTGTTTACCCACCTGATCATGGTACCCTTCGGCCTGAAGGACGAAGGATGGCGGTGAAATCCGTCCGGGAAAAGGGCGTGTACAACGTCCGGGACACCATGGCGGTGCTGGAAAACGAAAAGGGCGAGCAGCGGGAGCTGACCATGGTCTTTTCCTGGCCTGTAAAGCAGCCCATCCGCTGCTATGAGGAGCGTCTGCGGCCCGATGAAACGCTTGTGACTCAGATCCGCTGTATCGACACGTTCCTGCCCGTAGCCAAAGGCGGCACCTTCTGTGTGCCCGGCCCCTTCGGTGCCGGAAAAACTGTTCTGCAGCACATGGAGGCCAAGAATGCCGATGTGGACATCGTCATCGTGGCCGCCTGCGGCGAGCGTGCCGGCGAGGTGGTGGAGGTGCTGACGGAGTTTCCGGAGCTGATGGACCCCCGCACCGGACGCTCCCTGATGGAGCGCACCATCATCATCTGCAACACCTCCTCCATGCCCGTGGCCGCTCGCGAGGCATCGGTCTACACCGCTGTGACCATGGCGGAGTATTACCGGCAGATGGGGCTGGACGTGCTGCTGCTGGCGGATTCCACCAGCCGCTGGGCCCAGGCCATGCGTGAGATGAGCGGCCGTCTGGAGGAGATTCCCGGTGAGGAGGCCTTCCCCGCCTATCTGGAGTCCGTCATTGCCTCCTTTCTATGAGCGGGCCGGTAAGGTCCGGCTGAAGAACGGCAAGATCGCCTCCGTAACCATCGGCGGCACCGTCTCTCCCGCCGGCGGTAACTTCGAGGAGCCCGTGACCCAGGCCACCCTGAAGGTGGTGGGCGCGTTCCACGGTCTGTCCCGCGAGCGGTCCGACGCCCGTAAGTATCCCGCCATCCACCCATCGACTCCTGGTCCAAGTACCGGGGCGTGGTGGATATGGACCGGGTGGAGCAGGCCCGCGCCATCCTCAAGCGCAGTAACGAGATCAACCAGATGATGAAGGTCATCGGCGAGGAGGGCACCTCCGCCGAGGACTATATCGTCTATCAGAAGGGCGAGCTGCTGGACGCGGTGTATCTACAGCAGAACTCCTTCGACCCCATTGACGCGGCCTGCGATCCTGACCGTCAGATGTACGAGTTTGATATACTTTACGATGTGCTGACCCGGGATTTCGACCTGGAGGACAAGAAAAAGAGATTCGCGCCTTCTTCAACCAGGTTCGGCAGGAGTTTCCTGGACTGGCACAACACCCTTTCCGCTCGCCGGAATTCGAGGCCCAGGAAAAGAAGCTGAAGGACTTTTACCTGAGCAAGGTCCAGGGCTGAGGAGGGAAGCAATATGCAGAAAGTTTATACAAAAATCGAGTCCATCGTGGGAAACGTCGTCACCGTTCGGGCCTCCGGCGTCCGCAATGGTGACCTGGCCCTGGTGGGCAACAGCTATGCCAACGTAATCAAGCTAAATAAGGACCTGGTGACACTGCAGGTCTTCAGTGGCACCCAGGGTGTCAGCACCACGGATCCGGTCCGGTTCCTGGGCCGGCCTATGATGGTATCCTTCTCGGACCACCTGCTGGGCCGCATCTTTGACGGCGCCGGTGTGCCCCCGTGATAACGGCCCCGCCCTGACGGAGAATATGATCCCCATCGGCGGCCCATCCGTGAACCCGTCCAGGCGTATCGTGCCCAATAAGCTGATCCGCACCGGTATCCCCATGATCGACGTGTTCAACACCCTGGTGGAGAGCCAGAAGCTGCCCATCTTCTCCGTGTCCGGCGAGCCGTATAACCAGCTGCTCTCCCGCATCGCCATGCAGGCCCAGGTGGACGTGATCGTCCTGGGCGGCATGGGCCTGAAGTACGACGACTATCTGTACTTCCGGGACACCCTGGAAAAGAGCGGCGCCATGGGCCGCACGGTGATGTTCATCCACACCGCCTCCGACCCCACCGTGGAGTGCACCCTGGTGCCCGATATGGCCCTGGCCGTGGCGGAGCAGTTCGCTCTGGCCGGAAAGCGCGTGCTGGTCCTGCTGACGGATATGACCAACTACGCCGACGCGCAGAAGGAAATCGCCATCACCATGGAGCAGGTGCCGTCTAACCGTGGCTATCCGGGACCTTTACAGCTGTTTGGCTGCCCGCTATGAAAAGGCCGTAGACTTTGAGGATGCCGGTTCCATCACCATCCTTGGTGTAACCACCATGCCCGGCGATGACGTAACCCACCCCGTCCCCGATAACACCGGCTATATCACCGAGGGCCAGTATTATCTGAAAAACGGTCACATTGAGCCCTTGGCTCCCTGTCGCGTCTGAAGCAGAACGTCAACGGCAAGACCCGCAGCGACCACCGGGCGCTGATGGACGGCATGATCCGCCTGTACAGCGCCTATAAGGAGAGCTTGGAGAAGAAATCCATGGGCTTTGCTATGTCCGAGTGGGACGAAAAGCTCCTGAAGTACGGCCATCTGTTTGAAACGAAGCTGATGGACCTGAGCGTGAACATCCCCCTGGAGGAGGCGCTGGATCTGGGCTGGGAGATCTTGGCTGAGTGCTTTGAGCCCAATGAAACGGGTCTGAAAACGAGTCTCATTCAGGAGAGATGGCCTAAGCCCTCCGCCCAGGAGTGAGGGGCGCCTATGGCTGTTAAACTCACAAAAAATGAGCTGAAGGTGCAGAAAGACCGCCTGAAGCAGTTTCAGCGTTATCTGCCCACCCTACAGCTGAAAAAGCAGCAGCTCCAATCTGTGGTGATGCATGTAACCGCCCAGCTGGAGGAGGTGGAGCGGCAGCGCCGGGCCGCCGTAGACGGACTGGACGATTGGGTGGCCGTCTTTGCGGAAAATGAGAGCTTTCCGGAGGGCAAGCAGCTTCAATCTCTCGTCCGCCCCAGCCATGTGGAATGCGGCCAAGAGAACATCGCCGGCGTCACTGTACCTGTTTTCCGAGATTTAAGCTTTGAGGAGATCCGATACGACGTGGCGGACTATCCCCTTTGGGTCGATACGGCCGCTGTCCGCCTGCGGGAGATTGCCCGATTGGACGCCCTGGCCAAGACTCTCCGCCGCCAGGTGGAGCTGCTGGAAAAGGAGCTGCGCTCCACGGCCCAGCGGGTAAACCTGTTTGAAAAGGTAAAGATTCCTGAGGCCAAGGAAAATATCCGTGTCATCGGCATCTATCTGGGCGATCAGCAGACCTCCGCCGTGGTGCGGGGTAAGATCGCCAAGAAAAAGCTGCAGGAGGTGGGCCAATGATCGAAAAAAATGAAGGTGGTCCACATTGTGACCACTGCAGCCGAAAAAACTGCATTGCTGGATCGTCTGCAGCAGCTGGGTATCGTCCATTTCTCAGAAAAGGCCTCTGCGGATCAGCAGCATCTCCAGCGCTTTGCCGATCTGTCCCGGATGGTCACAGTGCTGCAGGAGTACGGCAATGTTCCCCCGGAGAAGGTCCCTTGTCCAATGATGAATTTGAGTCCTTTTTCTCCGAGCTATCCGCCTGCATGGAGCGCAAAAAAGCGCTGCAGGAGGAGCAGACCGCCGCTCATGCCGCCGCGGAAAGACTGGCCGAGTGGGGCCGCTTCTCCCCGACGGATTTGCGGGTCTCAAGGACGCAGGCTGGACATCCACATTTACCGGACGGACAAAAAGACTGCGGCCGCTCTGGCGGCTGACCCGGATGTGAGTGTGATCCGGCTGGCTCCTGTGGGGAAAATGCCCACCCTGGCCTCCATCGGACCCCTGGCCCTACCCCGTCACCGAGTTCCCCATCCCCGAAAAGGGCCTGGAGGAGCTGAACCGGGAGCAGGAGCGACTGCGACCAAGGGGCTTTCGCAGATTGCGAAGTTGCCCTCCGTCAGGCGCATCCCACCTGCCCAGCATCCGTGTACAAATGCTCAAAACCCAGAACGACGCCGAGTATTCCGCTGTCAGCAATACGTCCCAGAGCCAGGATGGTCTGGTGTGGCTGCGGGGCTATCTCCCGGCGCCCGGAAGTGGAGGGCTTCAAAAAGGCCGCCGCCCAGGCGCACTGGGCCTGGGCCATGGAGGACCCCGCCGCCGATGACGACAAGGTCCCCACCAAGGTCAAGTACAACAAAGGTCACCCGGCTGATGATCCCGGTGTTCGACATTTTGGGCACGGTTCCCGGCTACCGGGAGTACGACATTTCCTTCTGGTTTCTGGGCTTCTTCACCCTGTTCTTTCGCCATGATCATCGGCGACGCCGGATACGGCTGCCTGTTCCTGCTGCTGGCCCTGGTCCTAACGCTGAAGGGCAAGAAGAAAAATCCAATGCGGTGCAGCTGCTGTGGGTGCTGTCCATTGCCACCATTATATGGGGTGCGCTCACAGGTACCTGGTTCGGCCTGGAGCAGGCCATGGATGTGCCGCTGCTCAAGAGTCTGGTGATCCCCACCTTCGCCAACTATCCCGCATACTTCGGCGTGGAATCCACCACCCAGCAGAACACCATTATGAAGTTCTGCTTCATTCTGGGCACGGTGCAGCTGTCCTTGGCCTGCGTCATGAATATCCGGCGCAAGCTGGGGGAGAAGGACCTGAGCTGGCTGGCGGACCTGGGGTGGCTGGCCGCCATTGATGCCCTGTATTTCGTGGTGCTGTACCTGGTCATCGGCCAGGAGGTGAATTTGATTCCTGTGGCCTGCGTGGTCATCGCCGGGCTTCCTGCTGGTGGTGCTGTTCGGCGGCATGTCCCCGGACAAGAGCCTTCGGCCAGGGCCTGAAGGCCAGGGCCTGGGCGACGCGTTCACGGTGTTTCTTAACACCATCAGCGCTTTCGGCAACATCATGAGCTATATCCGCCTGTTTGCTGTGGGCATGGCGTCTCTGGCCATTGCCCAGAGCTTCAACAACATGGCCTTGAGCTTCAAGGGCCCCTTGGTAGTGGCCGCCGTGCTGATCCTGCTGATCGGCCACGGGCTGAACATTGTAATGGGCCTGCTGTCCGTAGTGGTCCACGGTGTCCGGCTGAACCTGTTGGAGTTTTCCGGCCAGCTGGGGATGGAGTGGGCCGGTATTGCTTACGATCCCTTTAAGAAAGGTGACAAAATAAAAAAATAAACGGATAGGAGATTAATTATGAATATCGCATTTATTGGTATGGCGTGCGCTCTGGGCCTGTCCGCCATGGGCTCTGCATTCGGTTCCGGCTTTGCCGCACAGGCCTCCGTGGGTGCGTGGAAAAAGTGCTACGCCAACGGCAAGCCCGCCCCTTTATCATGGTGGCTTTCTCCGGTGCACCCTGACTCAGACCATCTATGGCTTCTTGCTGATGAACTTCATCCGCAGCGCCGTGGAGGGCGGCTGTGACTCTCCTGGCTATGTTCACCGGTATCTTTGCGGGTCTGGCCATCGGCTTGTCCGCCTTTTCCAGGGCAAGGTGGCCGCGGCCTCCGCAGATGCTGGGTGAAACCGGAAAGGGCACGGCCAACTACTTCATCGTCATCGGTATTATCGAAACGGTGGCTCTGTTCACCCTGGTGTTCAGCCTGCTGAACAGCCCTCCAGCACCGCCGGAATATAGGTACAACACGTTATCTTCAGGCTTGAACTTCCCTTCCCGGGCGAGTTTGATTAAGCCGGCAAAGGCCTTACCGGTATATACGGGATCCAGGAAAAGGCCCTCATTGGCCGCCATCATGCGGATGGCGGCGTTGCCCTCCGGGGAGGGAATGGCATAGCCGGGGCCACACATATTCACCAGGTGCACATCCGACTCGGTGGGCACAAAGTCCAGCTCCAGCAGCTTGGCTGTTTCCTGCATAATACGTGTAGTGATTATCTCAAAAGGATCGCTGTCCACCATCAGGCCCACCACCTGGGTCTTCGGCATAAAAAGCTTAGCTCCCAGTGCCACGCCGGCGTGGGTACCGCCGCTGCCCCTCAGCACAGCAGACGTAATCGAAATGCATACTTTGTGTCGGCAATTTCCTTCATGCAGTTCACATAGCCCAGGGCGCCGACGGCGTTGGAGCCGCCGCAGGGGATTTTATAATACTTCTTGCCACTGGCTTGGCCCACGCGATCCATCTCGGCGTAAATGTCATCATAGCTGTCCGTGTCCATGAACCTGACGTCGGTATCCATGAGGTACTCCAGCAGCTGGTTGCCCTTTGCGCTCGGTAACGCCGCGCTTTTTCAGAATTAGGATGGGCGTCATGCCCAGCTTTTTTGGCGCAGGCTGCCGTCAGCATTGCGTGGTTGGATTGTGCGCCGCCGGTGGTGAACACGATCTCTGCGCCCTGTCGCTTGGCGTCTGCCAGCAGGAACTCCAGCTTGCGCACCTTATTGCCGCCCAAGCCGATACCGGTCAGATCATCGCGCTTGATCCACACATTGGTTCCCAGCAGACGACTAATATTCTCCAGCTTCTGAATGGGGGTGGGCAGCACCGCAAGGGGGATCCGGGGAAACTCCTGTAAACTCTTCATATTTGTTCTCCTTTCATGGTATCAAAATATGTATGGATTCGGTCTGTCAGTGCAGACCGTACTCCTTCAGCCTTTCGTAAAACACGGACCGAGACAGATCCAGCTGCTTCATAGCTTTCTGCCGATCTCCTCCGCACTGAGCCAGTACCTGCTGGATAAAGCGCTTTTCCTCCTGTCGTAGGTGCTGCCGCAGCGTCAGTGGCGCAGACTCCGTTGGCAGGTGGATATGCTCCGGATAGATGATGTCCGAATCTGACAGCGCCGCCGCTCCCTCCAGCACGTTTTCCAGCTCGCAGATTGCCGGGCCAATCGTAGTTGATTAGCTTGCTGAAAGCCTCTCCGGACAGTGTTTTTTCAGATATATGATAGCGCTGGCAAATCTGCTCTGTCAGCTGGTTGGCCAGCAGATAGATGTCCTCTTTATGGTCACGCAGGGACGGCATCTCCACCGAAAAGGCTGAGAGCCGGTAATACAGGTCCTGGCGGAACCGACCGGAATCTACCTCGTCCCGCAGTTCCGGCCCGGCAATAAAGAGCAGCCGCACATCCACAGGCACCGGAGTAGAGGCGCCCACCGGCATAATCTCCCGCCGACGAATGGCATACAGCAGCTTGGCCTGTACATTCATAGGCAAGCCGCCCACCTCGTCCAACAGCAGCGTACCGCCATCGGCCTCCAGGAAGGAGCCGGGTACGCCGCCTTCTCTGCCGAACAGCGGCTCCTCCAGCAGGCCCGGCGCCACGGCAGAGCAATCCGTTCGAAGAAAAGGACCACCCCCTGGGCTGCACTTGCTGGATGCTCTTGGCCAACTTCGTCCGCCCTGTGCCTACCTCGCCGGTGATGAAAATATTACAATCCATCTGACTAAGCTTATAGGCCCGCCGCCGGACGGCGCGCATGGCGGCGGAGCTGCCGTAGGTCTGCAGAGAGCCTTCTTCCTCCGGAAGGCTGCGCTCGGAGGACTCCCGGTATTTTCCGCTCCACCGCGGCAATGGCTGTGTTGCGCTCCATAATCGTGGTGCGTATGTCCTCAATATTGCGGAACTTGACGATGATTCCCGCGATCTCCTCCCCATCCCGAATGGGCAGGATGGAGGCCAGCAGGGCAAATCCGTTGATTTCATAGGCAACATCCGAGAAGCCGGGAGCCTGCCCATCCAGCACCTGCCGCAGGTGCTCCTCGAAAAGCTCCCCTTCAAAAAAATCCTTGAAGTGGTAACCCACCACGCAGATCTCCTGATCCGGGCCTTTGCAATATAGGTGCTGCCCCCGCAGCAGACTACCAAGGCCTTCTTTTCGGGCGGAGTAGCCTTTTTCTTCCCAAAACTTCACCTGCCGGGTCCGGTGGTCCAAAATGACCGCCTGACAGATGGAAACAAAATAAGTAATGGAGTATACCTTCTCCCGCACCTCCACGGCAATCTGCTTGTCACCAATGTGTACGGAAATAGGAACGCCCTGAAAGGTTACATCCAGGTGCAGCCCCACAGATTCACCGCCCCGCAGATATTTGTACACAGGCTTGACGCCCGGCCCCTTTGTATACGCCCACCGCCGCCAGAATGTCATTCGGCCGCAGGCGCGGATCCCGGATGCCAACCACCGCCAGGTCCTCCGGCGTCAGATTGCCGTCATCGGCGCCCATGGCGGTGGTGGCCAGAATCACCAGATCACCCGGCTCCAGCCGACCGGCTGAATGGGCGTACAGGCTGTGGTTGAATAGGCCAAAGCGTTCCTTGGCCTGCTGATTGATATGAGTTACAATCCCCTGTCGATCCATGGTGAACATGGCGTGGGAGGATGAGTCCATGACATTTTGCAGTATATCCATCCTGCATACCTCTTTTCACCCATTTCTGCGGTGTTCGTTCCTCTCTGCCCTGCTGTATCCGCAGTTTACACAATAATTTTACACGATTACCGCAAAGTTTTCAATGGGTATAAAATCAAAGCCGCCTGGGCGGGCCTTGATTTTATTGCTTTTGAACTTACAGGTCACAGGCGCACAGATCCTCGAAGGTTTCCCGCCGAATGGCTATATAACTCTTGCCGCCGCTGAGCATTACGGTGGCGGGCCGCGGCAGGCGGTTATAGTTGAGGCCATAGAGTAGTTGTACGCACCGGTGGTACACACTGCCACAGTGTCGCCGCGGCCCACGGAGGCAGGCAGCATCACATGCTCCTGGATGATATCCCCGCTCTCGCAGCAGCGGCCCACCACAGAGGCCTCGAAGCCGCACTTCTCATTCATTTTATTAGCCAGCAGGCAGGTATAGTTGGCTTTATACAGCGCATAGCGTGGATTATCCGGCATGCCGCCGTCAATGGAGACATAGTTTTTTATAGCCGGGGATCTTCTTCACCGTGCCGCAGGTATACAGAGTCATGCCTGCCGCGCCCACGATGCTGCGGCCGGGCCCATATGGATCTCAGGCATTTCAATGTTCAGCCGCGTGCAAGCCGTCTGGATGGCTGCCGCCACCTGGCTCACCTTGGTGTCCACATCCAGGAAGGGATCACTCTCGACATAGCGGACGCCATAGCCGCCGCCCAGATCCAGCTGCTGCGCCATATAGCCGTGCTTTTCCTTCATAGCGGCAATGAACTCCAGCATAATGACGGCCGCACGCTCAAAAATATCCTCACCGAATACTTGGGAACCCACATGACAGTGGAAGCCCATCAGCTCCACATGGGGCTGGGCCAAGGTAAACACGGTGATCTCCTCCGCTTGTCCGGTCTCCACGGCAGAGCCAAACTTACTATCCACCTTGCCGGTGGAAATGGCCCTCATAGGTATGGGGATCAATGCCCGGGGGTCAGGCGCAGCAGCACCTTCTGCTTGATACCCCGGGCGGCCGGCCTCGGCCTCAATGGCCTTGATTTCCTCCACATTATCCGCTACAAAGTAGCCAATATGGTTATCCATACCGTACACGATATCCCCATCGGTCTTATTGTTGCTGTGGAAGTAGGCGTGGGACAGATCGTAGCCCGCCTGCAGGGCGGTGTAGATCTCGCCTGAGGATACCACATCGATGCCCATGCCCTCCTCCTTCATCCACATAGTCGCCGGCGGAATTGATCATGGTGGCAGGGGGTCCACCAGAGGCTTGCCGATAGCCACCAGAATGGGTACTGAAAAGGCCAGTTCCATCTGCGTGGGGAAGAAGATGGAGCAGATGATGTACTCGCCGATGTAGCCGCCGCCGGGCACGCCGGACATGCCGACGGAGGACAGCACAGCCACCAACACGATGAAGGGCAGGCGGGACCAGCTGAGCTGCTCACCGAACACACCCAGCACGAAGCAATCTTCAGCACGCAGGAGAAGCAGGAGCCGTCCATGTGCATGGTAGCGCCCAGAGGCATGACCATGCCGGCCACGTCTTTGTTGATGCCGGTCTCGTTGGCTTCCTCCAGATTAGTGGGGATGGTGGCCACAGAGGAGCAGGTGCCCAGAGACACCACGGCGGGACGGGCAATATGTTTGAACATGATGCCCACAGGCACCCTTGCCGCCGCCGAACCACGCGAACAGGGGGAAGGCCGTGAAGATATAGATGAAGCACAGGGGATAGTAGACCAGCAGGGCGCGGCCGTAGCCCTTGGCGACATCGAGCCGTAGGTGGCTACCAGATCAGCGAAAGATGGCGAAGAACGCGATAGGGGCATAGTAGGTGATGATCTGGACGAATTTCATCATCACGTCAGAAAGGCCGGCCAGCCACTTGCCCATGCTGGAATCCTTGCCGCCGGTCATCTGGACGGAGAAGCCGAACAGGATAGAGAATACGATGAGAGGCAGCATGGCGCGGCGGCTCAGCAGACCCACGAAGTCGCTGGAGGTGAAGAAATTGACGATCATTTCCGTCATGGTGGCGTGTTCGCCGATCTCCTCAGCGGTGATATCTGCCCAGGGGGTCAGCACCGGGGGAACAGCTTCATCAGCGCAAACATGATGACGGCTGCGATAGCGCCGGTGATGACGAAGGTGGCACCGTAGTGCCCATGATCTTACCGGCACGTTCCTTGCTTTCCATGTTGGCCACGGAGCCGGCGATGGATGCAAACACCAGCGGCACCACGATGCAGAACATCATGTTGATGAACACCCAGACGATGTTGGTGGGGCCGGTGAGAAATAGATCGGTGACGTTTTTCCGGAGACCTTGCCCAGCAGCGTCAGCACAGTCACCACAGAGCCGGTACCGGTGCCGCAGGCATAGGTGAAGTCCTCCACCCCCCGCTCATAGGTGCGCTCATATACATGGTCCGGGCCGATGATCTCGTAAAAGTTCACATTAGCGCCCTTGGGGAAATCCTTACAGAACCGCAGCTTGCGACCCAACCGGAACAGTGTCTGCGTGTCGAAATTCTTCAGGTCCTTCATGGGCACTGCCGCATGTGGGATGCCGGGGTTGCCCAGCTCCACATAGGCGCAATCATAGGTCGCGCCGTCCACCTCCGCCTTGCCATCCAGGCGCATGTTGCAGGGATCGTTGAGCCGCACACGGTACAGCCGGCGATCCACCCGCCAACCAGTGACCAGGCCGCCGTGGTCTCCACCTTCTGCACCTCGCCGGCCAATCCGTTTTTCATAGCCATACCGGCAGATGCAGCGGGCACCGTTGCCGCATCTCCCCATGGAGCCATCGGAATTGAAAACAGCATCTTATAGTCGCCGCCGTAGGTAGGCTTTTTAACCACCATAAATCCGTCGGCACCGATGGACATATGCCGCTCACAGACAGTGCGGATGATCTCCGGCCACTTCTCATCGGGTATAGCATCCTGTCGGTCATCCACCACAATAAAGTCGTTGCCGGCACCGTTCATTTTTCCAAAACTCCATGGCGTAACGCCCTCCTTTTTGCTTGTAATTGCATTGTACATGTCCTTTATAAGCTTGTCAAATTTTGTCATAGTCCTATTATTCGGATGTACCGTCCTAAAAATCAGGACTATCGCGCATATTTTATGGCACTTTCCTACCAAGAGATAGTCTATACGCAGTGGCCGACATATGCAGACCCCCGGCTTCCCGCGTAAAGCAGATCCCGGGGCCGCCATCCTATAATTCTCTTTTCCCTTCTGCTGGCGTATTCCGTTTTATTGGACCCTTCCTCCTGCCTCAGGATCCTCCTGTAAAGCCATAGAGCTGCCAACATAGAGATGCAATCCACAATGGGCTGCACCATGGCTACAGCCGTACATGGGGGAGTAATCCATTCAGCAGAAACAGCAGCGGGATATCCAGTACGCCCCTTGCGCAGCACGGAGCAAATCAGGGATTCCTTCACTCGTCCCATAGCCTGAAACTGGGTGATCATGGGGGTAGCACACGGCCATCATCGGCATAGCCAGCACCATGGTTCGCAGAAAGGACGCTCCGTAGGCAACGGTGGCTGGTGTGTCAATAAATAGTCCCACCAGCACCGGCGCCAGCAGCTCATAAGTCAGCACACACCAGCGAAAATACAACCGATACGCCCGCAGCCCAGCTTAAATACCTGATGCCGCCGCTCCCGGTTGCCGGAAGCGTAGTTATAGGCCAGCAGCGGCAGTATACCGCCGGAAACGCCTATGGAAAAATACAGGGGCAGCATGTCCAGCTTCTTTACGATACCCAGCGCAGCCACTGCATCGGTGTCGTAGGCGGACATGAACTTCATCAGTGCCCCTACTGCCACCATGGTCAGCAAATACTGGGAACAGGAGGAAAGCCGATTTTCACTATGCTGCCCATGTGCTTACGGTATACCGCATGCTGCCGGGCCGCAGCGATACCACAGAGCTGCGGCGCCTGTTAAAAATGCAGAAGAGCAGAAACAACGTACCAATGCCATTGGAGATGGCTGTAGCCAGTCCCGCCCCTGAACCCCAATCCCAAAAACTGCGGTAGTACGAATAGCGGATCCAGGGCAATGTTGATAAGGCCGCCCAGAGATACGCCTGCCGACGCTATCCCCGCACTGCCCTCTGCGCGCAAGAGGTTTGCAAGTAAAATGTTGATGATGGCGCAGGGACCGCCCCAAATAACTACCCATTTGGCATAGTGGAACGCCAACGCATACGTCTCCGACGTAGCTCCGCACAGATGCAGCAATGGTGATGCAAGCCAAGCGAACACAACGGAAAACAGCACCGCCGCAAGCAGACACCACCAAAAAGGAGATAGCCGCAATGCATCGGGCATCCGTGTCTTCATGCCGTCCCAAGGCCCGGGCCATACAGCTGGCCCCACCTACGGCAAACAGATTGGCAATGGCCGTCATCAGTACGGTAATGGTGTACGCCACCGATACCGCCGCCGTCTGCAGCGGGTCATTCAGTAGTCCTACAAAATAGGTGTCCGCCAGATTGTAGGCCAACAACACCATCTGACTGGCGATAGCGGGTAAAATCTGCCGCCGCACCGCCTGGGATGCGGGCATTTGCTCAAATAGATAAGTTTTATCGGTTGAACGATCCATATCGTGCCTCCCGCACATTATTCAGAATCATTTTACACCGGATAAAAACAGATAGCAAGCAAAGAAGCTGTCGTATGAATCGTATTCTTCAAGTATTCCTCTAATCCCGCCCCTCCCACCTATTCATTTACACATTGAGCTGTCCCCTTGCTTCAAATGAATCTGCGCAGGGCATTTACACGGTTATTGGGATTCTGTCCCCATGATCTCAAAAAGACTTTCCCGCTTTTTCTGTGCCGGACAACGATTTTCGTTGTGTTTTTCCCCTCAGTATGCTACCATAAAAAGAAACAAAGCAGCAGCGGCACAGTAAGCCGCATGAAAGGGAGTTCCCCATGAAGAAACCACCCAAACCTAAAGATACGGCCCGCCGGCTCAAGGCCACAATCCGCCAGCAGCCGGCTGTTTTTTTGCCGTTTATGTAGTTCTGCGGCTGATTGTGGTGGCGGAGCTGGTTCTGTCCATCCTCCGGGGCGAATATGAAAGTGCCTTCATCTGCCTGCTGGTGCTGATTTTATTTATTTTACCTTTTTTCATCCAGCAAAACTTCGGTATCCAACTGCCGACCACCCTGGAAATCATCATACTTCTGTTCATATTTGCGGCAGAAATACTGGGCGAGCTGGAGGGTTATTTCATCACCTACCCCAACTGGGACACCATGCTCCACACCACTACAGGCTTTCTCTGCGCAGCCACCGGCTTTGCCCTCATTGATATTCTCAACCGAAACAGCCGCATCAAGTTTCAGCTCTCCCCCCATATATGTGGCTTTGGCTGCTTTCTGCTTTTCCATGACCGTGGGTGTGCTGTGGGAATTTTTCGAGTTTGGCATGGATCGGCTCTTCCATCTGGATATGCAAAAGGACACGGTGGTTCAGAGCATCACCTCCGTGATGCTGGATCCCACTAACAGCAATACCCCCATCACGATAGACGGTATCCACTCTGTGGCGGTCAACGGCAATGACCTGGGCTTTGACGGCTACTTGGATATCGGCCTGTATGATACTATGGAGGATCTGTTCGTCAACTTTATTGGCGCCGTGACCTTCAGTATTATTGGGTATTTCTATATCAAGCACCGGGGCAAGGAAAGCTGGCCCGGGCTTTCATCCCGACCCTCAGCGAGCAGGAGGAGCAAGATCCCGCCGCGCCGGACTCTTCCCGGGAAAACATTAAATAACACACCGCGGCCCACCACTATTCTGCCCTCCCCTGCATCTGTTTTTACAGTTGTGCTAGTCTGCTGTTGTCCAACGGCTTTTCCCTAAAGGTCGTGCAGAGGTGGCTGGGCCATTCCGGACATAAAATGACAACTTCTACGGCCATTTAGATGCAGCTCAGGAAGCAATCCATAGCGGACAAAATGGGTAGCCTTTTTTCCAGTGCTGAGTTCGAATGATGGTGTTAGAAAACTGTTAGAAATCAGACGGTTTTCTGGTCCGCAACAGAAAAAGAGAAAAAATTCCCGAAAACCCTTCGGTTTTCGTTGATAAGGCAGTAAATCAAATTATCACCGCAGCTGAATCGGCAATGGGAGAAAAAACAAGCTGTAAAAAGCTACGAGCTGATAACGAGGTATTAAAGAGCTTTGTTATCAGGCGTAGCAATGGCAAGGAAAATCACCGAGATCAGTCTATCACAGACTTTTCTCGGTGATTTTCTTATATCCGTACATTCGGTTTTACGCTAAGTCTCCTGCTACAATAATTGCAGAAAATCAAAGGAGGAACAGCGTGAAGCAGGTCCCGTCAACAACTTTGCTGAGCGTCTTCTTCGCTGCCTTGCAGATCAGCGCGGCGCAAGCCATGCAGACAGCCGCCGTCTACCTTATTCGATCTCCTGTTCCAAATCAGCAAACGGATTTGACGCAAAAAACTGAATCGTGATACCCAAGCCATCGCATAGCTTTTTGATGGTTGAAATCGTTGCACTGTTGTTGCGTCCTCTGACAATATTATTATTATTGACAGTCGATTGCGTGACACCGCTCATATTGCACAGTTTGTTGATGGAAATATCCCGCTCCCGGCATAACTCTGCGATTCTCCCGTTAACAGCTTCTCCGTCATTCATAACCGTTAGACTGCAGGCCAAAGCAAAATTTTAAAAATCAGAGAGTCTGTTTCAAACAGGCATGCCCCCGCCAATAAAAGCGAAAGCCCAAATAGCGGTACGTATGAATCCCCCTATTAGCATAGCGCCCAGGTCTGTATCATATTTAAATCTCTTAATTATAATTGGGGCGAATACAAACAAGTCAAGACTCACTAATTCAAATACACTGGCGGATTTTGTAACAATGCTGCCAATTTCACCAATAAGTAATGCAATGCAAACCAGGATATATTTTGTGTTTTTCGAAATATCTTTCCTTTGCCTTTTCATACTTTGTATGCCTCCTTGATTGAGCTAATTGAAAAGTGGGATAATGTTATTTGCTGTAGTTCAGACGGTGTCAATTCCTGCGCCGACCATATTTGTTATCCGGAACCATGGTTTTAGGAAGTGTTATGATCTCCTTGATTGGCGACAACGCCCTTTGTGACGAAAACACATTGTAAAATATGGATTTTCTCCCGGCAGTAAATGCATATTTTTGCAGGCTTGTTGTTTTCGCAACTTTTGATGCCGTTTGCCTTCTATTTTCCTACATAGCGCCTATAAAAGTACCACTTTTAGTATGTTAACACTTGGAATCCCCATAATCAAAGACAGGATTAGAAGCACACAGGCTATAACAGTCAGCGCAACATTCTGCGATTGCCCTTGCAGTAAGGCTCGCGCAGCAAGGATACCGGCGCCTCCGCATATAATTGGTAGGAGACCCGCCTTTGAATAGTTTTCCTTAAAGATCTCCCCTGGATTTTATGTTGGAAAACGTTATAAGGAAGATAGGCGAGGATGCATATTGCCAGCATCCCTATTAATATAATGGCCAACAGCCAATTGGAGCCGATTTGCAATGTCATAACTCGATATGATGCAAGATTTAGCCGCACGGCCATATACAAATAGAATATTCCATCGCATAAATATCTTTGCGGGCTGTGTTTGGCTGAACTTTGCCACCAAGGCTGTAAACAGCATGCTCACTATTACATTAGTAATAACCAATGGCGCAATCCACAGTTTAAGCGGTTGATTGACAAGACACAGCGCGGCGCCTGCAGCCCAAACCATTAATGCGCGCTTTATACATCGAGCCTTGCTAAATGGCATGTAGTTGTAATTTAAGAAAGCTAAAATGTTTTTCTTATTTACCATAAATTATTAATCCACCTCTTTGCTTTCGTTCTCGCTGTTTCTCCATTAAAGGATACCATATCTGTCAGCGCGTAAATCCCAATGCCAATTATGAAACCTGCACCCGCTCAATAATATTTCCTGCGCCAGGTATTATAGTCCCGATGGCGGTTCCAACAGCGCTTCCCAACGCACCAGCTGCCCAAACGCTTCCACATGTAATGGTTGCATCGACAACTGCATCCAGCGCAACCCGTTTCGCAGACGCGCCCCGCCTTATGTTATCGTAAACACCAATACCAACATCGATAATTGCTGCTCCATACGCGGCAACAGATAAGATTTTTGATGCCCCTTTGCTGATTTTAGAAACGGATGATATTTCTTTTTGCACATTGTTTTGCATAAGTTCCAGCACCAATGTTGTTGGGCCGAGGAGAGTTTTTTATTCCCCTACCAAAGCTGCCCCTAATGCGTGAAGGGGTTTTGTCGTTCCCACGATAGCGTCTGTTCACGGGATTATTCCGGTGGCGTTGATAAGGCCATCTGCGCTGATAAACCGCCCGAGGGTTATAATACATTCAGTTGCCCCTCGGTATCGTCGTAGCCCGATAGCGGAAGGGCGATTTTTTTCGCCCACGGCGTAGCCGGTGGCGTTGGTGACGGCCCCAGGCGTCGTACGATGGCAATAACATCCCCGGACAATGGCAATAACATCCCCTGACATTGTAGAGGTAGTAGAACAGCATGGTCCCGTTGGCAAAGCCCACCCGCTTGCCCGTGCTGTCGTAGAAGAACCGCATGACAGAATCCCCGGTCTTTTGCGCCAAAATTTGGCTGCCGTTGAGGAAAAATTCCGTAGTGGTGCCGTTCACTGTTTTGCGGTTCTGATGCCGTCAGCGTTGTACTTATAGCTGTAGGTGTTGCTGCCGTTGGTGATTTTCCGCAGCTCCCGGCCCATCCAGGTGTAGGTGGAGCCGTTGTAGCTTGTCATGTTGCCGATGCCGTCGTAGGTGATGGCCTTGCCGTTGTACTGGGTCAGCAGATCCGCCCAGCTGCTGTCGCCGTAGGTGTAGGTTTTGGCCTCCAAAACATCGCCCAGGGTGCCGGTTGTATAGGCGTACCGCTTTACAGACAGAATGTTCCCGGCTTGGCCGTAGGTGTAGACGAAGGAGGCGTTTTGGGTCTTGCTGTCGTGGCGGGTCAGCTGGTTTTTCTGGTCGTAGGTGAAGCACAGTAATCTGCTCGTCTACCATTTTTCGCCACAACATACATGATGTTAAGGTAAATCATACACATAAAGCATATAGGTATGAGCACCCATAATAATGCTCCACCCACCTCAAGATTAAAGCCTGAAATCATATAAATCGCAATAAAAATCGGGCCGAGAACTGCGTAAGCTACAGACAGAATCAGTTCAAAATACAGGAAACGCGGGATCAGTTTCCCCTTTGTGATCTTAAACCATTTTCGCATCCAGTTTGCGGGAGCAATGTACCGCTTGGGATAGCGAGGAGGTTTGATCCCAGTTCTTTAATTTGGCACAGCGCATTTCTCTTAAATGCTATAGATGGCATTATTGAGAACCAAACAATTAGTAAAATCATATAATACATATCGGCCTCCGCCTCGTCGCATATTCCGAGTTGGTACATGCTGCACCTCTTATAAATGCGGTATTACTCAAGTTTCCACCCAAAACGATCTTTAAAGTCGTTGTAGCACTTTGGGCAGATCCAAATTTCATTATTCAATCGTACTATAGCCGATTTTTAGATCGGCATCGCCTTTTTCCGAATTTAGCCATGCAAAACTCACAATGGTCATGGTCGTTTGATGGATTATGCGGCTCATATAAATGATAAATTAAATGCGCACCTGTTATATACCGCTCCTGCTCTCTAAATAAGCGCCAATCTTCGGTAGGATTCATATAGAAGCCTCCTTATCTTTAAAATCGATTCAATTACCGGTTTTAGCACAAGAACAAAATGCTTTTAGTCTGAGCGCTTTTCGTGTCTCCAGTGCCAAAAATCTATCGGTTTATCCGTGCAGGAAATACCGCATTCTTGACACCATTCCTTTGCAAAAAGCAATCAAGTATTTTTTTCTTCAAAACGGCGGTATTCCTCCGTCAAGCGCTCACTGTTCAGCAAAGCCCAAAAACTGCGGGATTCGACTTCCTCATCTTTGGCTGACCGGAGCAGCCGAAGATATTTATTGCGCAATACGCTGTTATTTATAAAGTCGAAGAATTCCTTGTGTATGCCGCTTACAGGCACTTGCGGCAGGGATAAACAAGTTTTCTGATCCTCTGCCGGTAAATTGCGGTAATCATCCTCGTCTATGATTATAAATTTTTCCGGGTAGAAAAAATGCGGTTTTAAAGCGAGAAATGCATAATAGCACGCATGCAGATTCAGATAGTCCATAAATAAAATTCACCTCAATAGTTCAATATACCCCCAAACCAAATGTGGAGAGAATGCGCTTTATCGTTGTAATGTCCATATTTACCAGAACCATGCACTTCCGGTGGCGTTGTTACCCCGATAGAGACCGCCAATGCCTTTGCATGAATTTGATAATGCGTATAATGTTATTTGCTGTAGTTCGGACGGTGTCAATTCCTGCGCCGACCATGTTTGTTATCCGGAACCATGGTTTAGGAAGGGTTACAATTTCCTTGATTGGCGACAACGCCCTTTTGTGCATGTACCAGCAAGCATCGCCGTTGTGATACCACAAAGGCAAAACTTGTCAGGAGTACTCCTGAAACCTTTAAGGATCTGCGATATTCCCTGTATATATAGCGACGAGTTCATTAAACACATGCTGTAATGCGTCGCTTTCCGACGGAAATCCAATGCAGTTATACTCTTTTCCTCTTTCTCTTGTGAAAGTTTCCCAGCGAAGTTTGTTTTTTCGTATGTTATAGCCATCGTTTATACTGCTATCGAAAGAAACGATTTCTAATGGTATTCCATTTTCTTTTAGACCTGCAATAAATTCATTCCTGTTCATATCTCACTCTCCAAGTATTTTTAATATACCACCTGCAATCAATTGATCTACTCTACCGTCTAATAATATGTACTGCGTTCCTCCACCAATTTGGCCAAACCAAGGTGCAACTGTACCACTTAATGCTTGTATGGGCTGTGTTGTTTGCAAATATGTGGTCGCTTGACCTATTTTATCGTAGGGAAGAGCAAGCATCTGACTTGGAGTACCAGCGGAGCTGCAAATCTGCCTGCAAGGTCTCCTGTGCGTTGGAGAATCGTTCCAACATCCAACGATATCCTTTCGATTGCTCCAGAAAATCCATTGTTAGGGGATAATGAGTTTGCAGTGCTGTCGATGTCTTTTCTACCGCTTGTTCTACGATAGGAGCTGCCGCTGTACCAGTTGCACCTGTTGCTGCTGCGCCGATAGCTGTAATGGCAGCACCTATTCCCCAGCCAGCAAGGCCCCCGAGGACACCCCCGGCCAAAATTCCTCCAGCAGCAGTCCATCCGTTTATTTTTCCAGTTTGCGCCTTGGAAGACTTAGCAGCAATATAACCACCGGCTAATCCCCCAAAACAGCGCCAACAATAATACACGCCAGTATGAATGAGTGACCGCTGGGATCTGAATACATTATCGGATTATTATTGCAATATGCAAATAAATTGTAACCTGGTATGCCATCTTTCAAATTTAACTGCGAATCCGCATTAATAAATCTCCCGAACTCCGGGCTATAGTACCGGCTGTTGAGATAGTAAAGCCCGGTTTCGGTATCGTAATAATACCCCCGGTAGCGGAAGGGATTCTTATCGCCCACGGCGTAGCCGGCGGCGTTGGTGACGGTACACTTGCCCCAGGCGTCGTAGCTGTAGGTGGCAACGATCTGCCCCGTGGCGGCCCGGACAATGGCAATAACATCCCCCTGGACATTATAGAGATAGTAGAACAGCATGGTCCCGTTGGCAAAGCCCACGCGCTTGCCGGTGCTGTCGTAGAAGAAGCGCATGACAGAATCCCCGGACTTTTGCGCCAAAATTTGGGTGCCGTTGAGGAAGAATTCCATGGCGGTGCCGTTGACCGTTTTGGACGTTCTGATGCCGTCGGCGTTGTACTTGTAGCTGTAGGTATTGCTGCCGTTGGTGATTTTCCGCAGCTCCCGGCCCATCCAGGTGTAGGTGGAGCCGTTGTAGCTTGTCATGTTCCCGATGGCGTCATGGCCGACGGTCTTGCCGTTGTACTTCGTCAGCAGGTCGCCCCAGCTGCTGTCGTAGACATAGGAGCGAGTCTCCAGAGCGGAAGAAGGAAGGGCCCAGTCGTAAAGGCGTAGCGCTTTACAGACTTGATGTTCCCAGCGTTTCTGCGGATATGCTACGTCCCAGTGTTATTCTCTTTATCTTCTTGCAGCTCCAATATCTGGATCAGACTTTTCCTCAGCTTTTTTATACTTGGAGATATAAAGTCCGCCTACCTGCTTGGCAACATAGACACGCTTTCCGCCAAAAGAAATACCTGCCACCAGTCTGCCATTTT
>VOFC01005559.1_pt1 | contig 35866 bp, 48 predicted proteins | sample 5384161 | NCBI WGS metagenome assembly VOFC01 (sample SAMN12384722, study PRJNA508395) | human gut metagenome | isolation source: healthy gut B | host: Homo sapiens | reverse complement strand
GATAGAGCAGCTTGAAGAAGTGGCTATGGTAGATGTGACCGGATTGTGGAACGTCAGGTGCAGATTGTGCCCGACAGGATATGCTCTCCATGTTGGGAATTTCTATTGAGGATATAGAATCGACTCTTGGCTGCCAATAATGTGGAACCGGGTAGTATGACGGTACGTGACGGATATTATGAATATAATATTAAAGTTTTCCCACATTGCTGCGTACGGCGGAGGATGTGGAAAATATTTATCTGCGTAAAGGAGACCGGATTGTGCAGTTAAAGGATTTCTGCCGGTGAATATCGTGCCCGTAAAAGAAAAAAGGGGTATCTGTATCTAACGGGAAAGGGCAGTGACGCTGGCTGTTATCAAGCAGGCGGATGAGAATATGGATAAGATGAAGAAATCTCTGGTAGAGACGATGGAGTACTTCCAACGGGTATATCCGGATATTGATTTCAGCATCAGCCGTAATCAGACGGAACTGCTGGACTACACCATCTCTAATCTGCAACAGAATCTCTCCCTTGGTTTTCTTTATTTGTCTGGTAGCGGTTCTGTTTCTGGGAGATGTAAAGTCTCCGCTGGTTATCGGACTTAGCATGGTGGTTTCTATCGTAATCAGTTTCGTTTTTTTCTATCTTTGCAATATGTCCCTGAATATCATTTCACTCGCCGGATTGATTCTGGCATTGGGTATGATGATTGACAGTTCGATTATTGTAACTGAGAATATATCGCAATACCGGGAACGGGGATATTCGTTGCGCCGTGCCTGTATCACGGGAACAAGCGAAGTGGTGACCCCATGTTGAGTTCCTCCTTAACGACTATTGCCGTCTTTGCCCCGCTGATTTTTATGAGCGGTATTGCAGGCGCTATTTTCTTTGATCAGGCTTTTTCAGTTACAGTGGGACTTATGGTTTCTTATTTTACGGGTATCATGCTGCTTCCCGTGCTTTTATCTGCTGGTTTACCGGACAGGTGTCCGCACCCGGAAATGGAAGTGGCTTTCTTTCAAATTTAATAACCCGATAAAAGATCATACATTAGACCGTTTTTATGATGCGGGTGTCGACTGGGTATTCCGCCATAAAACGTTCAGTGTACTGTTCTGTGTGATTTCCATTCCGCTTTGCGTATTCTTCTTTTTCTTTATAGACAAAGAACGGATGCCCGATATTGAGGAGAATGAACTGATTGCCAGGATAGAATGGAATGAGAATATCCATGTGGATGAAAACAGGAGGCGTGTGGACGAACTTTTTAAAGAACTGAAGAAACCGGTAGCCGAGCACACGGCGTCCATTGGCAGACAGGATTTCATTCTCAATCGGGAACGGGAGCTTTCTTCTTCCGAGGCTGAACTTTTACTTCCGTACGGAGACGCCCAAACTATTTCTCCTTTACAGCAAAGAAATTTATCGCAGACTGAAAGAGCGTTATCCGCTCTCTGTCATTTCTTTCTCTCCGCCGGAGACTGTGTTTGAGAAACTCTTTGTCACAGGTGAACCGGATATCATAGCCGAATTTATACCCGTAACAAAGCAAAGGCACCGGGAAGCGGAAACCATCCGGCGCGTGGAGAAGGACTTGGCACGGAAGACGGAATCGCCCTACGGGTATCGCTTTCGAGAATCAACTGAATCTGAGTATCAGTAAAGAGAAACTCTTGCTCTACCGTGTTTCCTATAATGAGCTCACCGTATCTTGAAAAACTGCTTTTCGTGAGAATAGTGTGACAATGTTGCATTCTTACCAACAATATCTTCCCGATCAGCGTTGCCGGCAGCGAAAAAGACTGTGAATGAAAATGTTGCAGGAGACGTTGATACAGACTGAACCGGATAATAAAGGAAACATAGAATATATCCCTCTTCGAGCTGGTTACATGATAGCTCCCGCTGAGGATCTGAAAAGTATTACTTCGGGGGCGTAATGGTGAATATGTCCCCTTTAATTTTTATGACGCAGAACGGGGACAAGTTGATGCGGGAAGTGAAGCAGGTAGCGGAGGAAACGAAAGAATGGGATACAGGCTTCTCCGGAAGTTTCTTTCCAAACAGGAGATGTTGGACGAGCTGGTGGTAATCCTGTTTATTTCGTTGTTGCTGATGTATTTTATTCTTGCCTCGCAGTTTGAAAGTTTCTTGCAACCTTTGCTTGTTCTGGCGGAGATACCGATAGATGTGGCCTTTGCGTTATTACTGCTTTGGCTTTGCGGGCATACACTGAATCTGATGTCTGCTATCGGACTTATTGTCACCTGTGGTATTGTAATCAATGACTCTATCCTGAAACTGGACGCTATCAATGAACTGCGCAAAGCAGGTGTTCCGTTGTTGGAGGCTATCCATGAAGCAGGCCGCAGGCGTCTGCGTCCGATTATCATGACTTCGCTGACGACCATCTTTTGCCATGGTGCCGTTGCTGTTCTCCTCGGATATGGGATCGAACTGCAAAAGCCGTTGTCTATCGCCATGATAGGGACAATGTCGGTCGGTACGGCAGTGAGTCTGTTCATCATACCATTGCTTTACTGGTTTATTTACAGAAAGAAAGAAGAAATAAGTAGCAATAATAACGAATAGTTCAAATATGAGAGTTATGAATGGATTATTAAATTTTACCACGGAGGAGACAAAGTTATTCTTTTCAGTAAAAGAAAAGGATATGGGCATTTCTCTGTATTCTTGGTGTCCTCTGTGGTGAATCCCTGCTTCATGCACAGAAACGTCTGGTACTGGATTTGAACCGGACAATCGCTCTTAGCCAATGACAGTTCATTGGAGTCATTCCGTACACAGAATATGTACTTGTCCGGTTATTGGGAGTACAGGACATATAAGGCAAACCGCCTGCCCAGTCTGACGCTGGATCTTACCCCGGCACAATATAACCGGGATATCACGAAACGTTATGATTCGGGACAGGACCTGGATGTCTACCGTACGCAACAGTCATATTATGCTTATGGAGGATTAAGTGTCCGTCAAAATCTGTGACCTGACCGGAGGTACGTTCTATCTGGAGTCGAACCTTGCCTATATGCGTAATTTCGGGGATAATAGTGCGACGCAGTTTACCAGCGTCCCGATACGGCTCGGTTATTCGCAGAGCCTGGTCGGGTATAATCCATTCAAATGGGAACGGAAGATAGAGCCTTTGAAATACGAGCGTGTGAAAAAGGAATTTCTTTATAATGTGGAAAAGGTTTCGGAAACGGCGACGAATTATTTCTTTTCGCTGGCGATGGCGCAGGCGGAATACAAACTGGCAAAAAGAAAATCTGGCTTCTACGGATACGTTGTACCGCATCGGGCAACAACGGCACCGGATCGCAGCTATCTCGCAAGCCGACCTGTTGACTCTGAAGCTGGATCGGGTGAATGCACAGAATACATTGCAGAATAGGGCAAGCGCCTTGAAACGGGCAATGTTCTCACTGGCATCTTTTTCTCAATCTGGATAAGAATACGCAGATCGAACTGGAACTTCCTTCCCGTCCCGGGAATGCTGGAGATTCCGATAGATGAGGCTTTGAGGTGGGGAAGGAGCAACAACCCGCAATTGTTGGAATTGAAACAGAATGTGCTGGAAGCGGAGCGTAATGTGGATAAGACTAAAAAGGAGTCGCGCTTTAATGCAAGTGTGAATGCCAGTATCGGTTTCAACCAGGTGGCGGAAAACTTCGGAGATGTGTATCATAAACCCATGCAGCAGGATTTGGTGGCGGTCAGTGTCTCTATTCCGTTGCTGGACTGGGGCGTCCGCAAAGGAAAAAGTATAATATGGCACGGAATAACCTGAATGTGGTGAAGATTTCGGCACGCCAGGACGAGATAAGTATTGAGGAGGAAGTGATAATGACAGTGAGTGATTTTAATATCCAGCAACAATTGATTGCCAGTGCGGAAGAAGCTTTGGATTTGTCCATACTCGCTTATAATGAGACAAAGCAGCGTTTTATCATCGGCAAAGCGGATATAAACAGCCTGACTCTTTCTCTGAACAGGCAGCAGCAGGCACAGCGTAACTTTATCTCTGCTTTGCAGAATTACTGGTTGAATTATTACAAGATACGACGGCTTACGTTGTTTGATTTTGCTACAAAACTTTCACTTTCGGACAGGTTCGATTTTAACGGAGGCAAGCTGATCAAATGATAATTGCGGCGTTTATTCTCGGTAGTATCTCCATTAAGTCTATCATAAACAGAGATGCTGTCGTTTATATGACAGAGATTTCTATTTACATAAATAATGGTAATGCAAAATATAAATCTTGAAATAAAAAGTCCTCGAAGGCTTCCGCTTTCACCCTGATTGTGGCTTTTGTCTGCGTGGCATTGGTCGGGCTGGCGCTTGTGCCGTTGCTTCCGGTCAAACTGAACCCCTCACGGACATTACCCGGCTTCACGGTGCGTTTCAGTATGCCCGGCACTTCGGCACGCGTGGTGGAGATGACGGCTACCAGCAAACTGGAGGCGATGCTTGCCCGCGTGAAAGGGATTCGGGGTATCTATTCTACTTCAGGAAACGGGTGGGGCAGTATCAGCGTGAATCTGGATAAACATGTGGATGTTGCAGTTGCACGTTTTGAAGCGTCCACCATCATTCGTCAGACATGGCCGGAACTGCCGGACGGGGTGAGCTATCCGTATATTCAGATGCAGAGTCCGGGGCAGAACAACCAGGGCCCTTTTATCGCATTCACGATTAATGCGCCTGCTATTCCCATTCTGATACAACAGTATGCGGAAGAACATATTAAGACACGTTTGGCACAACTTCCGGAATTTATAAGATTAATCTTGGCGGGGGCTACTCCAATGGAATGGCGGTTGGAATATGACTCCGAACAGTTACATACGCTTGGGATAAGTACGGATGATATCCGTCAGGCTGTCGGTTGCATTACCAGAAAGAGTTTCTGGGTACATACGATATGGAACAGGGAGTTCCGGGCAGGCAATGGATCCGTCTGGCGCTGGTTCCCGAATATAATAACCGGGACTTTGATGCGGAACGGATACAGGTGAAGATGATAAAGATGGCAAAAATCATTGGTCTGAATGAATTGGTAAAAGTTTCCCGTGTGGAGGAACAGCCGCAAAGTTACTACCGAATTAACGGTCTGAACTCTATCTATCTGTCTGTCGTGGCGGGAAACGGCCAATCAGTTGGCATTGAGCAAGGAAGTGAAAGCATATGGATGATATCCGGTTACTTCTTCCGGTGGGATACGAGATTCATACCAGCTATGATGCAACGGAGTTTATTCAGGAAGAACTGGGGAAGATTTATCTGCGAACGGGGGGGTGACGGTAGCGATTCTGCTTCTGTTTGTGCTATTGATTACCTTTAGTCCGAAGTATTTGTTTCTGATTGTAACCAGTCTGGCAGTTAATGTAGCGATAGCCGTTATCTTCTATTATGCATTCGGACTTGAAATGCAGCTGTATTCTCTGGCAGGTATCACGGTTTCTCTAAACCTGGTGATTGACAATACGATTGTGATGAGCGACCATTATCTGCGGCGTGGAAACCGGAAGGCTTTTTATGTCCGTACTGGCGGCTACGTTGACTACAATGGGGGCTTTGGTCATTATCTTTTTCCTCGATGAGGAAGATACGCCTGAACTTGCAGGATTTTGCTGCGGTAGTGATTATTAATCTTGGGGTATCACTGCTGGTTGCCCTGTTTTTGTTCCTTCCTGATCGACAAAACCGGATTGAAGCGGAGGAAAAAATCTTCGCTTTCAGGTGCGAAGTGGAAGTCGGGAAATATACGTTTCTTTATGTGGATACGTTCTAAATGCATCGTTTTCCGGTATATTTCAGCCGTTTTTTACAGTTGGCTGATACGGATTCTTTGCCGGTGGAGGGTGGCGGTCTGCATTTTATTGTTGCTGGCTTTCGGATTACCGGTATTTCTGTTGCCGGAAAAGATGAAGGGGAAGATAAATGGGCGGAATTTTATAATAAGACACTGGGTACTTCTACGTATAAAGAGAAGGTAAAACCGGTAGTGGATAAAGCATTGGGAGGAGCTTTAAGACTTTTTTGTACAGAAAGTATATGAAGGAAGTTATTTTACGCGTAATGAAGAAGTGGTGCTTCATGCCAATGCCAATTTGCCGAATAGGGACGCTGGAGCAGATGAATACGTTGATTAAGCGAATGGAAACTTACTTGAGCGAATTTAAAGAAATCAAGCAGTTCCAGACGTCTGTGGAAAGTGCACGCAGGGCATCTATTCATATTTATTTCACGAAAAGAGCACCAAAAGAGCGGTTTCCGTATACGCTGAAAGCTAATATGATAAACAAGGCACTTCAATTGGGTGGAGGAGATTGGGTATTTACGGATTGCAGGACCAAGGATTCAGTAATAATGTGCGTGAGTGCGGGATCATTCCGGGTGAAAATGTACGGATATAATTATGATGAACTGTATGACCGGGCGGAACAACTGAAAGAAGTTCTTGTCTCATCGCCGTATCAGGGAAGTTACGGTCGGTTCCAATTTCTCGTGGTGGAAGGATGATTATAAGGAGTTTTATTTCTGAGCTGGACAAGCTCCGAATGGCAGAGGAAAATCGGAGCCGGAAGATTGTTTTTCCGCTATCCGACCGATATATGGACGGAATCGATGGAGATTGGTTCGGTGACGACCGAAGATGGAACGGAAAAAATCAAACTCTCTTCCCGCCAGTCGGATCAGCGGGATATATGGGCCATGCAGTATTATTTTCGGCAGGCGGAAAAGAACATAAACTGGCGGAACTGGCAACAGTGGAAAAAGGGCAGATGCCGCAGGAAGTAGCCAAGGAAAACCAGCAGTACCGGCTGTGCCTGCAATATGAGTATATCGGTTCTTCGGAACAGGGGCATAAGCTGTTGAAGAAAGATTGGAGGAATTTAATGAGATTCTTCCAATGGGATATACTGCCAAATCGGAGGACAATAACTGGTCGTGGGGAGGAAAGGACGATAAGCAATATCGTCTGTTGCTTATTGTGATTGCTATCATTTTCTTTATTACGAGTATTCTGTTCAATTCTTTGAAACAGCCGTTAGCGATTATTTTTGTGATTCCGGTGTCTTATATCGGAGTGTTTCTTACATTCTACTGGTTCAAACTGAATTTTGATCAGGGAGGTTTTGCTTCTTTTGTTCTGCTTTGCGGTATCACAGTAAATGCAAGTATCTATATCCTGAACGAATATAATTCTATTCGTAAACGTTACCCGTGTCTCTCGCCGCTCGGGCATACGTGAAAGCCTGGAACACGAAAGTGATTCCTATTTTCCTGACGGTGGTTTCCACTATTTTGGGATTTATTCCTTTCATGATAGGTGCGGAGAAAGAAGGTTTCTGGTTTCCGTTGGCGGCAGGTACGATTGGGGGATTGGTTATGTCGGTAATTGGGTTTTTATTTTCCTGCCGGTATTGACGCTGAAGAAGAAGTGGTTTACGAGGTCTAAAAGCAGTGCTTTAGGGATGCTAAAGCGTAGCTTTAGGACGGATAAAGCTACGCTTTTTATTGTTTTACCAATTATTCCCTGCGTTACTGCTATTGATAAGCATTTCTATCCGTTGCTTATATGAATTCGCTCCTTCGGCAATATTTTTTCCCGCATCTGCGGTTCCCATTCCGTAAACGACAATAGGTGTCTGCCACGCCATACCCGAATGAATAGCACTGCCTTGATACGGACGTAGAAGTTCATCGGTTGAATCGGTTTCGTCCGCCACTACGATAAGCGTCGTATTCGGAGCCGGTGGTCGTTACTATCATTAACGGTTTGCCCAAGCGACAGCCGGAGTCTTGGACAAGGAAGGTGAATACTTCGTCCTGCCATTTTTTTTAGTAATGACGGGGCAGACATCCAGTAGAAAGGAAACTGGTAGATAACGGCCGAAGCGTCGGAGATGATTTTACTCCATTCGTCCACATTGAAAGCAATGTCCTCTGACAGTTCGTAAAGGTTGAACACCGCCACTCCTTTCAATGTCACTGACAGCATCGATTAATGCTTTGTTTGCCTGTGATCCTTTGATGTTGGGGTGTCCAGCAGAATCACTACTTTTCTTAAGTCTTTTTATTCATAATCAGTCAAGTATTTGGGATGAAACAATTACACGTCTTATATATATAAGGTCTAAAAATAAGAAAAAGTTCTCGAAAAGCAATATCTTTAATTAAAAATAAAAAATCAATCATCCGTATTTGCTTTTGAATTTTGTATTTAGATTTTACCCATTTCCTTCTCCTGCATCCGTTTTTATTTGTAAGACGTTACTTTAGATAACAATATTGTATATGATAGATTTTACCCAGTTTCCTTCTCCCTGCTACATCATGGAAGAAGAACTTTTAAGAAAGAACTTGAGTTTGATAAAAAGCGTAGCCGACAGGGCGGGAGTTGGAGATTATTCTTGCTTTCAAACGTCGTTTTTCCCGCTATGTGGCGCTCTTTTCCCTATATTCCGTGAATACATAGACCATTCTACAGCAAGCTCTCATTTTTTTGGAAACAACATCAAGCTTTATCTTGGTTATATAATTGATGGCAATATACTTGGAGAGGTGGCGGAATTGGTAGACGCGCTACTTTGAGGGGGTAGTGACAATTGTGTCGTGGGAGTTCGAGTCTCCTCCTCTTCACTGGTATTGTTATCTTGCATGCGGAAATAGCTCAGTTGGTAGAGCACAACCTTGCCAAGGTTGGGGTCGCGGGTCCGAGTCCCGTTTTCCGCTCGATTATTTTTTATAATAAACCAAGATAGGTTTTTGGCAGGAAGTGTGGCTACTATGGACCGCTTGATTCGTACCATGGTGCAGAAAGCAGAAAAATACCTTTGGCGGATGTGATACGCATGGTATCGAAACGCCTGCCCGCATAATGGGAGTACTTGACCGCAAAGGAACGCTTGAACGTGGTAAGGATGCCGATATTATTGCCCTCGACAGAGACTTGAATGTGAGCCGTATGGGCAATGGGGCAATTAGTGGAAGGTACCAATAAACTGTTTTAAACTAATAAATAAAGAAGACTATGTTAACTCAAATAATCAACGGTAGAATACTTACTCCGCAAGGCTGGCTGAAAGACGGCTCTGTATTGATTTGTGATGGAAAAATATTAGAGGTAACCAACAGTGATCTGGCAGTTATCGGTGCAACAGTGATTGATGCCCGGGGAATGACAATCGTACCGGATTTGTCAGTATGCACGCGCACGGAGGCGGCGGACATGATTTTACCGAAGCTACGGAAGAAGCATTCCGCATGGCAACTACCGCGCATTTGAAGCATGGCGCCACCAGTATGTTTCCTACTTTGTCATCCATCGTTTGAAAACTTTATCAGGCTGTCGATGTGTGTGGGATTGATGAAGGAACCAGAGTCTCCGATTCTCGGTCTGCATATCGAAGGACCTTATCTGAATCCGAAGATGGCAGGAAGCCAGTATGACGGTTTTCTGAAAACTACCGATGCGAATGAATATATGCCGCTGTTGGAGCATACGTCTTGCATCAAGCGCTGGGATATCAGCCCGGAATTGCCCGGTGCGCATGATTTTGCCAGATATACCCGTTCAAAGGGGAATAATGACGGCAGTTACACATACAGAAGCCGAATATGATGAGATTAAAAGCGGCGTATGCGGTGGGCTTCTCACATGCTGCTCATTTTTACAATGCAATGCCGGGTTTCCACAAACGCCGTGAATATAAATATGAAGGGACGGTGGAGAGTGTATATCTGACAGACGGAATGACGGTAGAAGTTATTGCGGACGGCATTCATTTGCCTGCCACTATTCTGAAACTGGTTTATAAACTGAAAGGAGTGGAGAATACGTGTCTGGTGACTGATGCGCTGGCTTACGCTGCTTACGAAGGACATGAACCGATTGACTCGCGTTATATTATTGAAGATGGAGTGTGTAAAATGGCAGACCATTCCGCGCTGGCCGGTAGTTTGGCTACAATGGATGTGTTGGTGCGTACAATGGTAAAGAAAGCAAATATTCCTTTGGAGGATGCAGTGCGCATGGCTTCCGAGACTCCCGCCCGTTTGATTGGAGTCAGTGACCGGAAAGGGGCATTGGCTAAAGGGCTGGATGCAGATATTGTGATTCTCGATAAGGAGTTGAATGTACGTTGTGTGTGGTCAATGGGAAGATTGTTCCGGGTACTGATGTTCTTCTGCATAAATAATAATTGCCGGATGAGCGATGTTTGATAGATAACATCCGGTGTTTTTAATGAAAATAAAGTCCGAATCTGAGGTTTGCCTGCAAAGCAAATCAGATTCGGACTTTCTTTTAAAAAAGAAAAGTCGCATACAATTAAGTGTTTCTTCTTTATGGATTGTATTATATATAAACAGACGATTATACTATGAAAGTAAAACATTTTAGTTGGAGCTTTTCTGTGTGTGCTGGGATGTTGTGCGTGTAGCAGTCCGAAAACAAGTAAAATCACCGGACGGTCACATCAAGATGACGTTGACGGTAGATGAAATGGTACTCCGTTTTATAATGTGTCGGTAAATGATTCATTGCTGATAGAAAATTCAAAATGGGTTTGTGGAGGAAACGGTGTTGATCTGGGAGGAAGCTTCCGGATAGAAAACCACATTCGACAGCAAAGATGAAACATGGACGCAGCCGTGGGGAGAAAATAAAACCAACCGGAACCATTATAATGAAATGGCTGTCAATCTGATTAATGAGGATCAGGTGCAGTTGACCCTTCGTTTCAGGTTTTTCAATGACGGAGTAGGGGATGAACGCCACGGCGCTACCACCGCTAATGCCAAACGATATATAGATTTTGCTGCTGCCAATAACATAGAAGCGGTGATGTTCGAGGGCTGGAATGAAGGCTGGGAAAGTTGGGGCGGTATGCAGACTTTTGACTATACCAAGCCTTATGCCGATTTCGATATGGCAGAGGTGGCACGTTATGCCAAGGAGAAAGGGATTGAAATAATCGGTCACCACGAAACGGGTGGCAATATCTTTAATTACGAACGCCAGCTGGACAATGCTTACAAATGGTATGCCGACTTGGGAGTGCACAGCGTGAAGACCGGTTATGCCGGAGGACTGCCGGGCGGTCACAGCCATCATGGACAGTTCAATGTACGCCATTACCGCAAGGTGGTGCAGACTGCCGCCGGTTATCATGCAACCGTTAATGCCCACGAACCTATCAAAGATACAGGAATTCGTCGTACTTACCCCAATATGATGACGCGCGAAGGCGCCCGCGGCATGGAGTGGAACGGATGGAGTGAAGGTAATCCCCCCGAACATCACGAGTTATTGCCGTTTAATGATAGATTAAGGAAATAAAGTTGGTTAGGTTAGAAAAAAACGGTGAACAAACCCTGTGCTTGTTCACCGTTTTTTATTTATCTTGTCTTTTTTGTATACGAAAAAAATCTTATCCTTTTTGCTTCCTGATACATGAAACGTTTGATTGATTTCTTCGCTGTCTTTTCAAATTCCTCGAAATGAATTTTAATCTTGCTGATCTGGCAGTAGTTAGGCAATTGTTGATTCAGTTCGACACGGTTGACTTCCATAGCTTTCTGGATATCGTTTTGCTGCAATCCGTGAGCAAATGCATCGTCAAAATCCGGATAGATAAGCGCCACCAGTTTGTCGTGTGCAATACGATTAATGATTCCGCCACATACGGCATATTATTCAGTTTGCTTTCTATCTCTTCCGGATAGATATTCTGTCCGCTGGAAGTGAGAAGCATATTCTTGCTACGTCCGCGAACAGTTACATAACCTTCTTCATCCATAACGCCCAGATCTCCTGTATGCAACCACCCGTTTACATCAATGATTTGTGCGGTAGCTTCCGGATTCTTATAATATCCGAGCATCATATTCGCTCCCCTGCAAACAATCTCTCCGGCATGAGTTTTTAGGATCGGGGAATCAATGCGGACTTCCATTCGCGTAGTGGCCTTTCCGCAGGAAGCAAGTTTCAATGTATCCCAACGGCTGGAGCAGATAATCGGACCACATTCTGTCATGCCGTAAGCAATGGTGTAGGGGGAAACCTATCTTTTTGAAAAAAAGCTTCTACTTCGGCATTGAAAGGGGCGCCGCCGATAATGATTTCGTCGAAATTACCTCCAAAGATTTCCATGGCTGCCTGGCGGGCAACGATTTGATTTTGTCATTGACGATAGGTACTTTGAGCAATAACTTTCCGATTTTGCTATCCACTTTAGGGAGGATATCTTTCTTGATAATCTTTTTCTACAATCAAAGGTACGCAAAAGATAACTCTGGGCTTAATCTCCGAGAAAGATTGTGAGATGATTTTCGGAGACGGCATACGTGTCAGGAAATAGATATGCGCACCTGCGGAGAAACCATATAAGAAATCGTATACCATGCCGAATACATGACCCCATCGGAAGCATGGAAACGATGTGATCGCCCGCTTTCACAGGAAGCATTTCGAAACAGTATGCCACATTCGACCAGATACTGCGATAGGGGAGCATGACACCTTTTTGAATAGCCTGTAGTTCCTGAAGTATAGTTGATAATAGCCAGTTCCTCGGGCCTGTCTTTCCGGTAACAGATATGCTCCGGGCGGAAATTCTTCGGGTAACGTTGACCGTATATCGCATTCCGGTGTTCGAAGGCGTAAGTCAGTTTCTCGTTGCGCGATACCAATGCAGTGAAATCGGTGAGTGAAGCGATACCTTCCAGTAGCGGCATTGCGTCTTCATTCAGATTTTCCCACACCTGATCGCCCACAAAAAGCAGTCTGGCTTCTGAGTGATTGACGATATTATGTATATTATCCGCTTTGAACTCGTGCAGGATAGGCACAATAACAGCTCCATAAGTGATGGTTGCTAAGAAGGTAACTCCCCAATGGGCACTGTTCCGGCCGCAGACTGCTATCTTGTCTCCGGCTGAATACCGGCACTTTCTAAAACAATGTGGAATTTAGCTATTTTACGAGCCACATCTTTTATATTGGAGGTAATTCCTTTGTAGTCAGTCAAAGAGTCTTTATCCCAGTTCTTGATAATGCTTTGTTCAATATAGTCGATGAACTGATGTTCTTGTTCCATTCGTTTTTGCACATTTGATTTAAAATTGCGCAAAAATAACATTTCATTAACGGAAACCGAAGTTTTACAATTAAGTTTTACGGTTAATTAACGGGGGATGTTTGAACATATTTCGTTCCCCGCCTTATTCGGATTCGTTCACTTCCTCTTTTGATTTTTTCGGAGATAAAGGAGCAACTTGTCTCCTACATGAAGTTTCAGTGTTCCGTTAGGAATTAAAACTCATCTCCGCGTTTCACTATCATAACCAATGTTCCTTTGGGAAGATTCATATCCTTCAAGGTATCTGCTTCTTCCAGCATTTCCGTGGTAATGGTCATGTCGCTAAGGTCGGAGTCTATTTCTTCCGGGAGCTCCACTCCAAAGTCATTCCCTGTTTTCTCCAGTGGTTTGGAGAGAGGTTCAGCATGCGGGCAACGAAAGAAATCGTTGTTCCCTGCACAACCAACGAGACAATGGTAATGAAGAATACGATATTAAAGATGATATTCGAACCTTCCACGCCTGCAACTACCGGATAGGTGGCAAAGATGATAGGTACGGCACCGCGTAGTCCTACCCATGATACGAACAACCGCGATTTCATGGTAATCTTCCGGAATGGGAGCAGGCAGAGAAACACACTTAGCGGACGACCGATGACAATCATAAAGACACCGATCAACAAGGCTACTGCTGCAACTTCCAGCATTTCATGAGGATTAACGAGAAGTCCGAGGCAGAGGAACATGATGATCTGGAACAACCAGGTAAGTCCATCCATGAACGTATAAATGTCTTTGCGGTGCATGATTTTATTGTTTCCTACCATGATACCTGCGATGTATACGGCAAGGTAACCGTTACCTTTCAGTAAATCAGTGATAGAGAAGGTGAAGAAAACAAACGCCAGCAACAAGATAGGATACAACGCCTGATTGTCGATGTTGAGCTTGTTCAGCATACGGATAGCCAGTTTTCCGAGCACGTATCCGGCAGCTGCGCCGACTATAAACTGAATAATGAAAGAAGCGGCGATAGCCCCGACTCCCATACCTGCCGATTGGATAAACTGTATCAGCACAATGGTCAGCATATACGCCATAGGGTCATTACTACCACTTTCGAGCTCCAGCATGGGACGAAGGTTGTGTTTCAGATTCATCTTCTGCGAACGCAGGATGGCGAACACCGAAGCCGAGTCCGTAGAGGACATGGTAGATGCCAGTAGCAATGACGTGGTGATAGGCAGATAGATATTCGTCCAACTCATTCCGGACAGCCACCAGATAAATAATCCGGTGAAAAGAGCGGTTAGTAGAACTCCGACGGTAGAAAGCACGATACCTGGACCTAAAATGGGTTTGATTTCTCTGAATTTCGTATCCATACCTCCCGAAAACAGGATGATGCTTAAAGCAACCATACCGATGAATTGCGCATCTTTTGCGTCATGAAACTGGAGTCCGAGTCCGTCACTTCCGAACAACATTCCTACTACGAGGAACAGTAATAAGGTGGGCACTCCGAAGCGATATCCTGTTTTCCGACAACGATGCTTACGAAAAGTAAGATAGAACCAATTAGTAGGGTGTTTTCTGCTGTAAATATCATAGGCAATATATTATTAAGTTATTAAATTGTCGTAATAGGTCTCACCGTGCGAAGTTACACATTATTAACAACAAATTAAAGGGCTTTTTGGATGTATTTTTGTGAAAAAAAGTAGTTAAATTGTCTAAAAAGATTAATTTTGCACTCAATTAATCTACATCATACTTATGGATTCAAATAATCTTACTCCTTTACGGAAAGGGATAGTGGAGTACAATTCCTGTTTGTAGCCTTTGGAGCTACGGTTCTTGTACTGTTATTGGTCGGGCTCGACCCTTCCACTGCTTTTATTTACCGCCGGGATCGGTACTCTTATCTTTCACGCTGTCACTGCTCGTGGGAAGGTTCCTATTTTCTTAGGGAAGTAGTTTTGCTTTTATTGCTCCTATCATAAAAAGCGACGGAACTTTACGGATTACCCGGCACTTTATCGGGCATGGTAGGGGGTTGCGCTTGTTTATTTTGTAATGAGTGCGTTGTCAAGTGGCAGGATAAGGGTAATTGAGAAATTTTCCTCCGGTTGTCATAGGTCCGTCATTATTCTGATTGGACTGTCTCTGGCGGGAACCGGTGTGAATATGGCAAAACTGGGTGCTGGCCTTGTTGTCGCTGGTTACGGCAGTCATTTTTCGATGAAAGCGAAAAGGACTTTTGAAGTTGATTCCTATCTTTTGCGGTATCATTGTCGGTTATCTGGCGGCATGGTTTTTCTATGATTTGGATTTATCCGGTGTCAGAGATGCGGCATGGATTGGTTTGCCTCAATTTGTTTTTCCCTAAGTTTTCGTGGGAACCGGTTGCTGTTTATGATTCCGGTAGCGATTGCTCCGGTGATAGAGCATATTGGTGATGTATATGTGGTCAACACTGTTGCCGGAAAAGATTTTGTGAAAGACCCCGGTCTGCATCGTACTTTATTGGGAGACGGTCTGGCTTGTTTTTTTTGCCGGACTGGTAGGCGGCCACTCCTGTAACTACTTATTCCGAAGTAACGGGTGCCATGTCTCTGACGAAGATCACTAATCCCGCAGGTAATCCGGATTGCCGCGTTTTGCTCTTATTTTCTGTTATAGGTAAGATCAGTGCATTGTTGAAAATCAATTCCGAGTGCAGTGTTGGGTGGAATTATGCTTTTGCTCTTCGGTACAATAGCCTGTGCGGGTATAGCCAATCTGGTAAATAATTGTATTGACTTGAGTCGTACAAGGAATATTATCATCGTATCTTTAACATTGACTGTCGGTATCGGCGGACTGTTTTTTACCTGGGGGAATTTTCTTTATCCGGTATCGGACTGGCAGCTTTGGTAGGCGTACTCCTTAATTTGATTTTGCCGAGAAATGACTGACCGGAAAGAATAAGTTGATTCTACTATAAATTTCAGACGCGGACGATACAAAAACATTGCATTGTCCGCGCCTTTATGTAAATTCAGGTTCTATTAGTTATGACAGAAATTTCATAATATCTTCATCTACCGAACTGATACCACCGATTCCGAATTGGTCTATCAACACATTTTTTACGTTCGGAGAAAGGAAAGCGGGGGTAGGACCCAGATGAATGTTTTTCACTCCCAAAAGCTAATAAGGCCAGCAATACGATAACGGCTTTCTGTTCATACCAAGCAATGTTATATACAATAGGCAACTTGTTTACATCATCCAAACCGAAGATTTCTTTCAGTTTCAGGGCAATGACGGCTAGTGAATAACTGTCGTTACACTGTCCTGCATCCAGTACACACGGGGAATACCGTTGATATCACCTAAAGACAACTTGTTGTATCTGTATTTTGCACATCCGGCTGTCAGGATAACCGTATCGTTCGGAAGTTTCCGGGCAAACTCTGTGTAATATTCACGACTCTTTTATACGTCCGTCGCATCCTGCCATGACAAAGAACTTACGAATCGCACCGCTCTTTACAGCTTCTACTACTTTGTCTGCCAAAGCCGTCCGTCGCGCATGGGCAAACCCGCCGATAAGAGTACCGTTTTCTATTGCTACCGGTGGCTGGCATTGCTTGGCGTGGGCAATCAGTGCAGAGAAATCTTTTGGTTTTCCGTCCCCGTTCCGGGATATAATGTGCTCCTTCCAGTCCGCAAGCGCCGGTGACATAGATACGATCCTTGTAGCTGGCGTTGGAACGTGGAGGAACAATGCAGTTGCTTGTAAACAGGATCGGCCCGTTGAAGCTTTCAAACTCTTCTTTTGTTTCCACCAGGCATTTCCGTAGTTTCCTGCCAGATGCTTGTATTTTTTCAGTTGGGGGTAATAATGTGCGGGGAGCATTTCACTGTGAGTGTAAATGTCTATTCCCGTACCTTCCGTTTGTTCCAGTAGTTCTTCGAGGTCTTTCAGGTCATGCCCGCTGATAAGGATACCCGGATTGTTGCGTACACCGATATTGACTTCGGTAATTTCGGGATTGCCGTAACTGCTTGTATTGGCAGTATCCAGTTGTGCCATGGCAGACACCCCATGTTGACCTGTCTCCAGTGTAAGTTGAACCAGTTCTTCCATAGTTATATCATTGCGGGTCAGTTCAGCTAATGCATGTTGCATAAAGGCGAAGATTTCCGGCGACTGGTATCCAAGGTTATGCGCATGCTCAACGTAAGCCGCCATACCTTTCAGTCCGTAGTGTACCAATTCTTTTTAACGAACGGATGTCTTCGTCTGGTGTGCAAAGCACCCCACTGTTTTTAGCCTTTTCTTCAAATTCATCTTCATTGCCGTTCCAAAGACATTCGTCGGGAGCGTTTTTGATAGAAACCTTACTGCCCAGTTCTTTTTTTCAAGCGTAGTCCTTCCTTTATTTTCCCAATAATGGCTGCTTTGTCAAAGTTGGCATTGGTAATAGTGATAAAGAGAGAATCATAGATAAATTTGTCCGCTTTTTCGGAGGAATGTCCTTCTTTACGCAGGTGTTCGTTGTACACGGCAATTCCACGTATTACAAAAGAGTAACAGGTCTTGCAGGTTAGCCACTTCGGATGTTTTACCGCATACTCCTTTTAAGGTACAACCTGTACCCATTGCGGTTTCTTGACATTGATAACAGAACATACTCATAACATTTACGTTTTAATTAGTCTTCTTGATTAATGAACGCAAATGTAGCGCAAAGGTTGCGGGCAGTTCTGTAACTAATGTTACAACAATGAATATTTTTTGTGGATACCGGCAAACTCTATTGGATAAGCCGGACAAGCTCTTCTTTTTGAAGGATAGTGATCTGTTTCCGGTCGGCAGTGAGTAATCCGTCTTCCTGCATGTGTGCCAATTCGCGTGCCAACGAAGGACGGATACTCCGAAATAATCACTTAATTCCTGTTGCGATCGGTCGAGGGTGATATGTAACTGTTGTTGCTGCTTATATAGGCGAAGTAAATAAGAAGCAATCTTTCTGCCTGATAGTCTTGAAAGACATGAAAAAGAGCTTGTCGGATAAAGTCCGTGCGTAGTTGGCAGAAAGGTTCATATAATTTTCGAGAAACTGCTCGTTCTTGCGGAACAATTCCAGAACACTTGTTTTAGGAATTTCTATAACCTCTGTCGGTTCGTTGGCTGTCACCTCCACCGGATAACGATTTTCTTCGCCAAACAGAAAAAGCGGGCAACGCTCTGGGGGCGGCAATATCTTCTACCTTTTATTAATCTTCCGGAATAGTCTATCATTTCTCCGCGAACACTGCCTTTGGTCAGAATGACGAGGCGGTTGCATACATCCCCCCTGCCGTGCCAGAATTTCCCCTTTCTTATAAGAACGGGTGTGGAAACTTATTTCTTCCAGATTGGATAGTTTTTCGAGTTATCCCCGAATAACGGATTATTGATAAGTACGGGTATCATAGGCTGGTCTGTTATTTGAATTTTAATATGAACTTAGTCTCTTTATCATCCGGAATCAATGTTAGGCTACCACCCGAAAGCCTCATAATCTGGCGGGAGATGCTTAGTCCGATTCCGCTTCCTCTTTCTTTGGTCGTAAAGAAAGGGATGAATATATGTTCCGCAATTTCAGGAGGGATAGCAGGGCCATTGTTTTTATCTCAATCAGCACTTCTTCCGTTTCGTTGCAATGAGCCTGTATCGCAATGCGTCCGCCGGGCTGATTGCCGATTGCCTGCACTGCGTTTTTCAGAAGATTGATAACGACTTGTGAAATGAGATTCTCGTCTGCATGGAGGATCAGGTCGGCGGGAGTCACCTCTGTATGGAAAGTAATATGATTACATGGATTCTGGTGCCGGGTCAGTTCGACCATTCGTTCGATGAATGCTTTCAAATAAAACAAAGAAGGTTCCGGAGTCGGGATACGTGAATTTTCGGTAAGATTCGACAAAAGAAAGCAAGCCTTTGCCGGTGGTACTGATAGTCTGCAAGCCATGGCTGATTTCTTCGTCTTTATCTTTCACCATGGACAAAAGTGTATCACTTAACGAGGTGATAGGAGTGACGGAGTTCATAATTTCATGGGTGAGTACACGAGTTAACCGAATCCATGAATCGATCTCTTTTCATCCAGTTCGATGTTGATATCATTCAGAGCCAGAATACGCAAATGCTCTTTATGAACATTAATTTCCGAAACACGTATGGATAGATTGACTGTTCCCCGTTCGTTATGAAACATGACTTGTAGTTTATCCCCCGGGCGGCAGTTTTCCATTTTTTCCATGAGTGTAGCGTCTACTTTACTTAACTGGCGGATATGTGTGAATATGTTGAGTCCCAGAAGTCGGAGTGCTTCTTTATTCTTCTGATATACAGCTCCATTGTCATTGAGCACTAATAATCCCGTACTCACGAAGTCGAGTATCAATTCGTAATACTTCTCTTGTTGGGCTGTTTCTGCTTTTACATTGTATAAAATGTGTCCCACCCGGTTGAGTGCCTGATTGATCTGCCTGCTTTCCGGAGTACCGTATTCCTCAGGGAAGTGAAAGGAATTATCATTATTTTCCAATGCATCAATCATAAAAAAGTACCTGTTTGACGTGGGTACGGTAAAGTCGGATTTGCCATAATATGCATAGGATTAAAAGGCAAATACAGACTCCAAACCATGTATAAGATTGAAGGATACCGAAACGGACGGTGAGTGTACAAACGAGTACTGTCAATACGACTCTGAACCAGTACTGCCGTGTTATATATTGAAGATACCGGTTCATAATCCGAATTTTTTCATCTTGTTATAAAGTGTCTGCCGGGTAATTCCTAACTGGGTGGCTACTGCCGACAAATTTCCGGCACAAGCCTCCAATGCTTTCCGTATCATTTGTTTCTCCATATCTTCTAAAGTGGAAATGTTTCTTTCCGGAGATTCTATTTTCCGGGAAGATAATTGAAGGATCTCAGCAGGAATCAGCGGCTCATCGTTAATGATGACAACTTTCTCAATAACGTGCTCCAGCTCACGGATATTTCCGTACCAAGGATGTATTGACAGTTTTTCTTTTGCCGCAGAACTGAATTTCATCGGCTCTTTTGTCGTATTGCTTGCAGAAGCGGATCATGAACCTTTCGGCAAGAGGAATAATATCTTCTTTCCGTTCCCGGAGCGAAGGTATCTCTATATGGATCGTATTGATACGATAGAGTAAATCTTCCCGGAATTCTCCGTTATCTACCATTTCTTGCAAATTACGGTTGGTGGCACAAATCAGGCGGATGTCGATCGGCATCGGGCTATTGCTTCCCACTCGCACGATGCTTCTTCGTTGAATGGCAGTCAGCAGTTTGGCTTGCAGATGATAGGGCAAGTTTCCTATCTCGTCAAGGAATAACGTACTTTTATCTGCGGCTTCGAACTTACCTGTCCGGTCGGTATGCGCATCTGTGAAAGAACCTTTCACATGGCCGAAAAGTTCACTTTCGAATAGTGACTCAGTGATAGCTCCCCATATCTACGGCAATCATTTCCTTTTTGTCGTCGATTGGAAAGCGCATGGATTTCTCGTGCCAGAATTTCTTTCCTGTTCCGTTTTCACCTGTAATCAGGATGTTGGCATCTGTAACGGCAACCTTTTCAATCAACATTCGGAGTTGTTGCATGGCTTTACTTTCTCCCAATATATCGGCTGGACACCGGCGGATTCCTTTCTTGCTCCTCCTTTTTTTTTCGTTTCTCACAGACTGTGCGGCGGTTTGTAAAGTCTCTACCAGTTTTTGGTTGTTCCAGGGTTTCACGATGAAATCCGTCGCTCCTTCCTTGATTCCCCGGATAGCGAGTTCAATGTCGGCGTATGCAGTAAAGAGTACGATGGGAAGTTCCGGACGTACTTTCTTTATCTCGTGCAACCAGAACAAACCTTCATTACCGGTATTGATTCCCAAGTGAAGTTCATATCCAACAATATCACTTCCGGCATTTCTTCCTGCATCACAGTGATGAGGGTGACAGGTGAAGAAAGTGTGACGACCTTTGAAAAATAACTTTTCAGCAAAGATCTCTACGGCAGTCAGTACTCCTTTGTTGTCGTCTACAATGATGATTGTTCCCGATTTGCTCATATTCGATTAAGTTTATCAGGTACAAACTTACGAAAAAATCTCTGGAAAAGCCGAATGAGAAGGGACAAATAGTAATTCCTTTTTATACCCATGAAGGAAGTGGCCTGTCCGACACAGAAAATCATCTGAAAGAAGCATGTAGCGGAGCTACTATAGCCCATACCATTTACGGTGTGGGCATTTGACCTAAATTATCCCAAATGAGCTAGGGCATTATAAATGCCGTCCTCGTCCACATCGTCTGTAACATAGTCGGCATAGTTCTTGATCAAATCCGATGCGCCGCCCATCGCAATACCGGTTCCTGCCGCACGGAGCATGGGTATATCGTTGCCACCGTCTCCGAATGCCATGCTTTCATCCAAAGAAAAACCTAAATAATCTGCTATATCAGCCATTCCTGAAGCCTTGTTCGTATCGGCAACATTCACATCTGCGAAATACGGATTCCAACGGGAAACAGTCAAGTTGGGAAGTTGCGTCATAATTTCTTCTCTACATCTTCACCACAATAAATGCAAAGTTGGCGACACTTACACGCATTAAATTCCTTGTCTATGTCCACAACCAGAGGAATCGGATGATTGGTAAGTTCGGAAAGTGCTATAACGGTATCATTTACATAATTGACAAGTATTCCTTTATCTACTTCCAATGCCAAAGGGAAACTATATTTTCTGCAAGATTACGGACTATTCTGAAATCTTCATGACTGATTTGGCGGGAAGTGATTTCAGTGCCGTCACGGAGCAGGCAATGGGAACCGTTCAGTGAGAAGACCGCATCATACGGATGGCGTCCAGTTCGACAAGGTCTGTCGCCACTCTGCCTGTTGATATAATAATCTTAATGCCATTGTTATGTACCTGATTTAGGGCATCAATCGTTGTTTGTGGTATTTTATGTGTTTTGAAACTGATTAGAGTTCCGTCCACATCAAGAAAAAAATCGCTTTAGTCTTCATTTTACGTCCTTTCCTTTTTTTTATTGTGATACTACAGATTTGGCAGTCAAGAATCAAAATGGTTTGACTGCGTTACCTCGATTTTAAGCCTTTCTTTCAAACCTCCTTTGTTTTAGGAGGTTTGAAAAATTTTCCAAATCTACGAAAAATATTTTATAGCCATTGGAACTTTAATCCGAAAGATAAGCTCAAATAATCACGGGGGCGGAGATAACTGTTTTGTACGGCACTAACCAGATAAAGGTCACAAGTACTTATTTCATAGAAAAAGTAACCGACTTAGCTAAAAATCTGCGTTGCGGGTCAATGTCATAAGTCAGTCGTTGTCCCATATAAATATGAATACGTACTTTGCTCGAAAATCCATAATACCCTTTTAGGATAACGGTCCGATTCGTTTACCCAGAACTGATCTCCGAAGACAGTGTTCAGGTAGAGTCCGCAGGCAAGAGGTTCCGTCGAGAATCCTTTTCCTATATTAATACTCCAGGGCATATAGTTCTGTTTCAGTGTCATTGTCACTTTTGTCTTTTCGACGAATATTTCGGGATGAATCCGAGCAATATATCTGTTTCCCATTGATTCCGTTTTCCGTAATCCCACCCTGTACCGAAGGAGAGCAATCCCATGTTTCCGGCATATTGGATTTTAGCATGAGTCGGGATAATCCGTTCCCAGTTTTTGCGGAAGCGATGTACCCGATTGTCATAACCGGTTCTCTTTACAGCTTTGGGTATAACGGGTAGCACAGTGTCTGCCTTGATGATAGTAAACAAAGAGTCTCCTGTATGAAAGGCGATAATTGAGAGTCAGCTTTTACTGCAAAATATAATGAATCGCGCTTATATGTATTGATAACTGTATCTGTTTTTACAAGTAGCTGAACTTGGACAGGTAAAGAATAACAGGATAATTATCAGTCCTGCCCGTCCGATGTATTTAATATTTAACCAGTTCATATTCATATTTTCTCCGGGGTTATGGTAAATACCAGGTAAGTACGCTTGTCCATGCTGTCACTGGTAACATAGTGTATGCCGTCATCAAAAAATCACATCATCCCGATAGTGATGAGTATGGGCGGCAGTGCAAAACTGAATTCCGGGATATTGTTTGACATAATGCTGGAACATTTTACTACATTGTCATTGAATACGTCTGTATACGGTCGTGCATGCATACTTATGACTGTTTTTGTTAAATTCATCTGTCCTGTTTGTCGTTCATTTTCCATAAAGGTGAAATCCGGTACAGGTTCTGAGTAATCATATTCCAATGCATTCGTATTGAGACAAACGAATTTCACATCACCGGCAATAAAGGAGAAGTTGGTAGGACCGAATATCGCTTTGTAATGTTTCTGCCCCCCGTACCCAGACAATCATGGTTTCCTATGAGGGTTACATAGGGAACACTCAATCCGTTCATAATATCCTGTTGCCAAAGAAATTTTTAGTAACTCCGAAGTCACTCATATCTCCGCCATGAATAACGAAGTCGATATCATTTCTCTTATTGATTGCTTTACGAAATCCTCCGTTTCATCGTACCACCGTTGTGAGTCGCCCATAGTGACAAAGCGGATTGTCTTTTTACCTTTGCAGTCAGCTTCTATTTGTTCAATGTTATGAGCGTTTACATCTGTCTCTCCACTGATACGCACATCATAGGGATGATAGTCGATCATACCACACCCGGTCAGAAGCAGATAGGACAGAAGAGTGTATAAATTCTTGTTTACCATAAATAGAATATTTATTTATTGAAAACTCGATGCGAAGATAGAGTTTTCAATTGAGATAACGATGATTACTTATGATAAATAGGAAAAAAAAAGAACAATAAAGAGGCGGAAATATCTACTTTCGATTCTTTATGAGAAAGAACTGAACTATTGATCTTTGTCTAATAATTAGACGTATGTGTCTAATTATTAGACAAAAAAACTATCTGATGTTGAATGGTATAACTGGTTGATAATGAGTGAAAAGATGACTTTGGCATACTTTCTGTTTTTCAAATTGAAGATATAACAAAAAAAAATTAATGATGAGACACTTTTATTATACGATTCAAACGTTGCTCCATGAACGAGGCGTGAATATTATCAAGATTATCTCAATGACATTGGGGATATTTGTTGGTATCTTATTGTTTTCCTGTGTTGCTTTCCAGTTGAGTTACTATAATTTTTGTCCTCAGTCGGAGCAGTTATATGTCACATATATGGATGGACCTTTTTTACTTATGGTCCTTTTTCAGCGGCTATGCGTGAGAACTTCCCGAAAGAAGTGGAGGATGCCACCATATTGAGGGACATGGGAACAAATGTTTTTTTATAATGGAAATGTTCGCCTAACGGAGTCTACGATATATGCTGACGAACATTTGTTTTCCACATTGGGTTTAAAACTGTTAATCGGTAAGGCAGAAGAACTAACCCGTCCTGATGTTTTATTCATATCCCGTTCGTTGGCGGAAAAAATAAGAGAAGGGAACAGTTTGGAAAGTGTTATAGGCAAGACTTTATCCGTTGACCGCAAAGAGCCGATGAGCATACGTGGTGTCTTTGAAGATATGGGTGAAAACGCAGATATACATTTTGATGTAGTGGTACCGATGAGCAAGTTGTGGAATCTGGCTCGTGGGGGCTGGGGATATGATATCAGTTATATGTCGATTATTCGTTTTCGCGATCCTGCTAAAGATATAAAGGCGGTGGAAGCACGAATACCTGATATGCTTAAGAAATACATGGCTGACTCCTCGAATAAAAAGAAATCTCATCGTTTTCTTTCCGTCCTTTATTAGAATATCATACGGCAGATCCGACAGTACGGCTTATGATATTAATGATGTCCGTGCTGGGGATTGCAATCTTGTTGATTGCAGCTTTTTGATTATGTGCTCATTGCTGTTTCATCTTTTAGCCAGGAGGGCAAAGTCTATCGGAGTACAAAATGTTGTGGTGCAACAGATAACAGTATTTTTAGAATGTTTCCTGACAGAGACAGCTCTTGTTCTTTTCATTTCAGTATTGCTGACGATGTTGCTCATTTTTTTCAGTTTCGGAGTTTGTGGAAGAAATTGCTGGTATACGTTTAAGCTCACTTTTTACGTGGCAGACACTTTGGGTACCGTTGACCGTACTTTTGGTTGTTTTATTTTGGCGGGCGCCATACCGGCAAGCATATTTGCATCAATTCCTGTAACACAAGTTTTCGACGTTATGCAGAACGTAAGACATCTTGGAAACGTCCGTTGTTATTTATCCAATTTGCCGGTATGACTTTTTTATTTTAGGTTTTCTTATGGTTGTATTCTGCCAATATCACATGGCGATGAACAAAAGATTTGGGATATAATCCCGAACGCGTGGTAAATGGGTTGGAAGAAGCTGGGCAGTAACCGGCAAAATGCCAAGAGTTTTTTTATGAATTTGCCTATGGTTGAGGAACATGGGGTAGGTCAGCAGGCCATCTGGAGAAGTTGGTCGGGAGAGGGGTGTTCAATGTGGGGGAAGGACGGACTATCAAAGGCCGGTTTGAGTGGATCGGAGATGATTTTGTGCCTATGATGAAAATACAGATATTACATGGCAAAAAATGTAACATCTCCAAAGAGGCCTTAGTGAATGAAGAGTTTGTACGTCGGGCCGGATGGACGGATGAGCCGATAGGGGAAACAGTTGTCTATATGTGGGGGAAAGGGAAAGTTACAATCGTTGGCGTAATGAAGAAATTTCTCTGTTCAAAGTGTATATCATCCTCAGTATCCGGTATTACTGTTGGGGAAGCGGTAGTGATTCTAACCCGGGACTTCATTACGTACGATTGAAAAGAGCCTTTTGATGAGAACCTGAAGAAACTGAATGCATTAATGGCAGAAACTTTTCCAACAACAGAAGACGTTGTCTTTTATTCGCTGACTCAAAAGCTGGATGAGCAATATACGGATATTACACGTTTTCGGAATGCAGTACTTTTGGCGTCAATCTCTATTTTCTTTATAGCCTTAATGGGATTGTTGGGATATGTCGGTGACGAGATTCGTTTTGCAGGAAAGATTGCTATCCGAAAAGTGAATGGTGCGGGATACTTGTGGCATATTGAAATTGTTTTCCGCAAACGTATTGTGGACAGCCCTTCCGGCGGTGCTTATCGGTGCAGGACTGGCCTATTGGATAGGTATGAAATGGTTGGAACAATTTAGTGAATCCGTCAATCTGAGTATTTGGTTATTTGCCGGAGTCATAGCGTTTGTATTAGTTGTGATACTAGTTTGTGTAATACTTAAAGCATGGGAAGTTGCTAATGAGAATCCGGTGAACAGCATAGCGAATGAATAATTGAAATATAATGAATTTAAAATATAATTGAGAAAAAAATGATACAAATCGAAAACATCAGTAAAGTATTCCGTACTTCCGAAGTGGAGACGGTTGCATTGAATCATGTAAATCTAGAAGTAAAAAGAAGGAGAGTTCGTAGCTATTATGGGACCCTCGGGCTGTGGTAAATCCACTTTGTTGAATATCCTCGGACTTTTGGATAATCCTACCGAAGGCTCCTATCAGTTAATGGGGCAGGAAGTTGCCGGGCTGAAAGAGAAAAGAACGTACTCATATGCGTAAGGGTAAGTTAGGTTTTTGTATTTCAGAGTTTCAATCTGATAGATGAATTGAATGTTTATGAAAACGTAGAACTTCCGCTTACTTATCTGGGACTAAAATCTTCCGAACGTCGCCGAATGGTAGAAGATATTCTGAAACGGATGAACATCAGCCACCGTGCCAAACACTTCCGCAACAACTCTCCGGCGGGCAGCAACAACGTGTGGCAATCGCCCGTGCGGTTGTCACCAATCCTAAACTAATTCTTTGCCGATGAGCCTACGGGTAACCTTGATTCAAAGAATGGTGCCGAAGTAATGAACCTGCTGACAGAACAGAATAAGGAAGGAACTACAATTATTATGGTGACTCACTCACAGCATGATGCGAGTTTTGCTCATCGCACTGTACATTTGTTCGATGGAAGTATTGTGTAAGTGTAACAGCCTAAATGAGAAATCGACAATGAGACAAATCTACTATACTTTATGCACATTGTTACGCGAATGCGGGTCGAATATCATAAGAGTAATATCCTCTCTTTAGGTCTTACCATTGGTGTGCTGCTTTTTCTCACAAATAGCCTTTGAACTGAGCTATGAACAATGCTATCCGGAAGCGGAACGTCTGGCTCTTGTGCGGTGTCAGATGACAAATGCCAGTACAGGAGAGACAAGAGGGATGATGGAGAAAATAGCTATGATTATACCGTCTTTGATGTGGTTGCATCTACTTTGGCGCAGGATATGCCCGATGAAATAGAAACAGCCAGTTGTGTACTTCCTCAAACAGGTTTTAGTATTTATTATGAAGATAAACTGCTATCTGATATAAATTACATCTACGGAGACATACTTGTTTCTTTCAGACCTTCGGCATACCGGTACTGAAAGGAACCCCCAAAGATATGATTATGCCCGGAAGCGTTTTTGTATCTCAAAAAGCTTTGCCCGTAGAATATTTGGGGATGAAAATCCTATAGGAAAGGTGCTTTCGGCAGATAAACGACATGACTTTTATCATTCGTGGCATATAAGGACGTACCGGAAAATACGATGCTCGTTCACGACTTTGTTGTGTCTGTTCATCGGAACGGTGGTTATCAGGGAGGAGCAGGTTGGAGGGAAATGATGTCTTTTATGCTTTTCTCCGTTTACGCGATGCTTCGATATTGATAAGGTGAACAGTAATATTCAGCGAGTGATTAAAAAAATATACGTCTTGATTTGACGGCTGGAAAGTTGAATTTAGTGCATCCCACTGGTGAAGCGTCATTTGTCCTCTCCTGAAGTACAGAAACGGCTGGTTATTTACGGATTCCTCGGCTTTGCTGTTTTCTTTGTGGCCATCATGAATTATATGCTGATATCTATTGCCACCCTAAGCCGTCGTGCCAAAGGAGTAGGAGTACATAAATGTAATGGAGCTAGTTCGACCAATATCTTCAATATGTTTCTGGTAGAGACAGGAGTCCTTGTCATTATCTCCGTATTACTTAGCTTACTGATTTTCAATACACTGGCTTGATTGAAGATTTACTTTCTGTCCGGCTTTCCTCGCTTTTTAGCATGGGAAACATTATGGGTGCCGTTACTCACTATCCTTGTACTTTTCATCGTGGCGGGCGGCATGCCGGGACGACTATTTTCACGTATTCCTGTCACGCAAGTGTTCCGTCGGTATACCGACGGGAAAGAAAGGTTGGAAACGCTCGTCTGCTATTTGTGCAATTTACAGGAGTATCTTTTGTTTTGGGGTTACTATTGGTCACTTTATTACAGTACAGTCATCTTATGAACCGAGATATGGGGATCGTTGTGCCTGGTTTGACTCAAGCGAAAGTTGGCTTCCCGGAGACGGTAGTGCATATAAGGATGAATTGCGCCGCCAACCCATGGTAGAAGGAGTAACGGTTGCAGCGAATAGTGTGCTATGGCGAGTATTGGACACGAGGGCTGATAAATAATGAGGGTAAACGGATTACTACACTCAATTTCAACTATTGCCATTATAATTATCCTGAAGTAATGGGCATCAAAAATTATAGAAGGAACTGATTTGAAAAAGCAGGACGATCTGCTGGTAAATGAAGAAGTGGTGCGCCTGATGAAGTGGACCGACGGTGCAGTGGGGAAGAAACGAATGACGTTCCGGGAACGATTGTAGGTGTTTTCCGGGATATCCGCAACACTAGCTTTTATTCACCCCAGTCTCCCATTGCGCTGATCGGATCGAGAAGTATCATGCGAATCATGCATTCAATGTTCGCCTGAAAGAACCTATGTGAAAAATCTGAAACGTCTGAATAAGTTTATCGGAAAATACATTCCCGAATGTCGCTTTTTACGCTTTGAGTTCTTGTTGATGATATAATAAAAGGTGTATATAAAGATGTGTATCGTTTCCGCAATTCCGTCTGGATTACTTCTAGCTTTATTCTGCTGATTGTAATAATGGGACTGATTGGCTATGTGAACGATGAAACTCAACGCCGGAGCAAAGAGATAGCTATCCGGAAAGTGAATGGAGCCGAAGCCTCTCATATTTTGCGTCTGTTGATACGCGAGATTCTGTATGTCTCCGCTTCCTCTCCATATTGATTGGTACCATTGTTTCCTATTGCGTTGGAAAGGCATGGCTTGACCAGTTTGCCGAACAGTTTTATATGAACCCGTGTTATTGTTTGTAGGTACGGCAGCGTTTGGTCTTATTGTCGTAGTTTGCGTTGTGTTGAAAGCGTGGCAATCGCCAATGAGAATCCGGTGAAAAGTATAAAGAGCGAATAAGAATATTATTATCTTTTTAGGCACGGATTAACGCGGCTTTTTATGAGATGCATTCATTGCAGAAGTCATCTTAATCCGTGTATTCGTGCCTAAATATTTTTCATACTGATGTATCTTTTTAGCATAGCGTTCTTTTGCTTTATTCCGCCACTTTTTATCCGCTATCGGATGTTCTTTTGATACTTTCTTTATATAAATCATCAGACTGATAACTGCCGTAATAAATGCCAAAGCATCCGATACCGGCAGACTGATCCATATTCCTTCAGTCCCCCACCAATGCTAGGGAATAACAACAGGCAAGGCAGCAAATAAAGCAACTGCCGCGTCAACGAAAGGAAAATACTTATTTTAGCCTTTGCCTATACTTTGGAAGAAGTTACCGATTACAATCTGTGCTCCTACAAACGGGAACATAAGTACAGTCAACCGAAGACCGTCCACGGCAAGTCCGATTAACTCATCACTATCCGTGAAGACTGCCGATACTGCATGAGGGAAAAACTCGAAATCAAAGAAAGCCACTGCTTGATAATCACTACACCGGAAATAATTCCCAGCTTTAGCGTCTGTTTCACCCGGTCTATCTTCTGTGCTCCGAAGTTGTAGCCTACAATAGGCTGCATTCCCATCGTCAGTCCGAGCACAATCATTACATAAAGCGTTAGCAACCGGATGATAATACCATATGCCCCGATAGCCATATCGCCTCCATGATTTTGTAGACTGTTATTAATCACGATAACGATGGCACAAGCACAGACATTCATCAGGAAAGGAGACATGCCGATAGCGAAAATACTGCTCTACAATCCTTCCTTTCATTTTCCAGACCTTTCCTCAAAATGCACCGTACTGTCTTTCTTGCAGAAGTGGCTCACCACCCATACCATTCCGATCAGCTGTGAGATAACCGTTGCTGTAGCCGCTCGCATTCCCCATTCAAAGTGAAAGATAAAGATAGGAGCGAGGATGATATTGCTACACCGTTACCATAGAAGTAAGCATCGCTTTCTTCGGATATCCGGTGGCACGCATCACATTATTCAGGCCGATCATCGTGTATGTGATGGGAGTTCCCAATAAAAATCACCTGCATAAAACTCCGTGCATAAGGCAGTGTGTCGGGACTGGCACCAAAAAAGACCAGTATATCATCAAGAAAGATAAAAGACAGGATACCGAAAAGAAAGAATTTGTGATACAGAGCATCAGCGTATGTGACAGAATCTCCGTAGCCCCTTTCATATCTTTCTGTCCCAGGCGAATAGAAGCGATGGTAGAACCACCGGCCGAAACGAGTGTACAGAAAGCAACGACCAGATTCATCAGAGGAAAGCTCACCGCCAGTCCGGCAATAGCCATCGCACCCACACCGTGACCGATGAAGATGCTGTCGATGATATTATAGATAGACGTGATTGTCATCCCGATGAATGGCGGGAATGGAATACGGCAACAGCAGTTTGCCGATACTCTCTTTTCCTAATATATGCGGGTCGTTTTTACTCATGCGCCTGAATCTTTTGTTGGATGAAAACGAAAGTTACGTTTTTTTAAGTAGTGCAAAGGTACGAATAATTTGCCTGATTCGATGATTATTCGGAACTTTGCACAAGTCAATACACAAGGTTTAACGTTTAAGGTAAAAAAGAAAGTTTAGCTATGGATACAACAAAGATAATTGCGGCACTGTTCGATTTTGATGGTGTCGTCATGGATACGGAAACACAGTACACTGTTTTCTGGGATGAACAAGGGACGTAAATATCTGAATGAAGAAGACTTCGGCCGTCGCATCAAGGGACAGACGCTGACCCAGATTTATGAGAAATATTTCTCGGACCTCCCGAAAGCTCAACAAGAAATTACGGCCGGACTCAATATTTATGAGAAAAGCGATGTCCTACGAGTATATTCCCGGTGTAGAAGCTTTTATTGCCGATCTTCGTAAACACGGAGCAAAAATAGCCGTTGTAACCAGTTCCAATGAAGATAAGATGCAGAATGTTTATAACGCTCACCCCGAATTTAAAGGAATGGTAGACCGAATTCTGACCGGCGAGAATGTTCGCCCATTCCAAGCCTGCTCCCGATTGTTTCCTGCTTGGTATGGAAATATTCGGTGCTACCCCGAAAACTCGTACGTGTTCGAAGACCCTTCCACGGTCTGCAAGCCGGAATGACTCCGGTGCTACCGTTATCGGTCTCGCCACTACTAACACACGAGAGGCCATTACCGGAAAAGCACACTATATAATAGATGACTTTGCGGAAATGACCTACGAAAAATTGCTTACGATGCAACGTTAACGCTTTTTTATTATCTTCTTAATTTATCCTTTCAATCGTTGCATTAAATTTTAGAGAACGATTGAAAAGGATTTTTTCTTTTTTCTTTCTCACTTATGAAAGAAATGTTATAACTTTTGCCGTAATTTTTGATAGCATTGACGCCTTATTTAATTTTAGTTTTTAATTTAAAATTTAAGAGACATGGCTGGTTATATATCAGATGATACAAGAAAAGTGACTACTCATCGCCTGGTTGAAATGAAGCAAAGAGGCGAAAGAATATCTATGCTTACTTCTTATGATTACACAATGGCACAGATCGTAGATGGTGCGGGAATGGACGTAATTTTTGGTAGGCGACTCCGCTTCGAACGTGATGGCGGGTAATGTGACTACATTGCCTATTACTCGATCAGATGATTTATCACGCTAAATCCGTGGTTCGCGGCGTAAAACGTGCTATGGTGGTAGTCGATATGCCTTTCGGTTCCTATCAGGGAAATGAAATGGAAGGCCTTGCTTCTGCTATCCGCATTATGAAGGAAAGCCATGCCGATGCTTTGAAACTGGAAGGTGGAGAAGAAATCATCGATACGGTGAAGCGTATCATCAGTGCGGGTATTCCGGTGATGGGGACACTTGGGACTGATGCCTCAGTCTATTAATAAATACGGAACCTATACTGTGCGTGCCAAAGACGACAACGAAGCGGACAAACTGATTCGTGACGCTCATCTGCTTGAAGAAGCGGGTTGCTTCGCCATTGTTCTCGAAAAGATTCCCGCTACTCTTGCCGAACGTGTAGCTGCCGAACTGACGATTCCGATTATCGGTATCGGTGCCGGTGGTCATGTTGACGGACAAGTATTGGTCATTCAGGATATGCTTGGAATGAACAACGGATTCCGTCCGCGCTTCCTTACGTCGTTATGCAGACCTGTATACGGTGATGACTGACGCTATCAGCCGTTACGTATCCGACGTGAAGAATTGCGACTTCCCTAACGAGAAGGAACAATATTAAAACAGTATATGGCAGTTAAATTGTGGACAGTTCATTTTATGCGGATATGCGTAGCTAATTTGCTGTTGTTTATCTCCTTGTATATCTTGTTTCCGGTACTTTCCGTTGAGATGGCAGACCGTCTCGGAGTACCGGTGGCACAGACAGGGAGTGATCTTTTTTTTTTCACTTTAGAATGTTCCTCTTTATCGGTCCGTTCCATGCTTATCTCGTAGATGCTTATAAGCGTAAGTACGTATGTATGTTCTCTTTTTGCCACGATGGTGGCAGCAACGGCAGGATACGCCTTTGTGACGAACATCACGGAACTTATCTTGTTGAGCACCGTACAGGGACTGGCTTTCGGAATCGCTACCACCGCAGGAAATCACACTTGCCATTGACATAACGAACGCTACACTTCGCAGTGCCGGAAATGTCAGTTTCTCCTGGATGGCACGTCTGGGGATGATTATAGGCATTGTTCTGGGTGTCTGGCTTTATCAGAGCTATTCTTTTAAAAATCTATTGTCCGTATCGGTGATTACCGAGCAGCAGGTGTTTTGATGGTATCCGGAGTATATGTGCCTTTCCGTGCACCGATTGTGACCAGGCTTTATTCATTCGATCGCTTTTTGCTGTTGGATGGGTGCCTGCCATCAATATGATTCTGATCACCTTCGTTCCGGGATTGTTGATTCCGCTTGTACACCGTTTCCTTAACGATTCCGTATTGGGAAGCAGTGGAATCCCTATACCGTTCTTTGTCGGTACAGGCATCGGATATCTTGCCTCCCTGTTGCTGGCGCGTCTGTTTATTCTGAAAGAAAAACTCTGCGGCTGGTGCTCGTCGGCATCATACTGGAGATTGTAGCCATCACTCTGCTGGCCTCCGGTTTCCCGGTAGGCGTACCTTCCATACTCTTGGGTTTGGGACTGGGGTTGGTGATGCCGGAATTTCTGGTACGTAATTTCTTGTTAGAGCCTCAAACGCGTCACGTATCACCACCGCGACCGTCAAGTGTTCCGGAGAACAAACCGTCGTTCGAGTATTACCGACAATACCGACTCTCTTTGGATATAATAGAAGTGATGTTAGTCACGATACAATATCATCATGCCCTACAACCCCGCAGCGATAGGATAATGTGTACCTACAAATTTCCCCGCCCAACGAGCCTTCACAATACACGATAACCGAAACGTTCGCGCATCGGGTGGCACATTAGGACGTCGCGGGTGTATCTTGAAATGCCACCGCTTACCGTAACGAAACCAGCATCATCCCCGTAAATCGGTTGCTTGTTCTTCCAACTTGAATTCAACCTTTCAGATTCTGATCGATTGCAAGAACATCTTCGCCGGAGCGTCGTTCCTCTTGTTTGCACCAACCTGCAAGTTATACCCTTCAAACACTGCGATACACAATTTCATTGCGTATGCTGTCCCGCTTCTGTTGCTCACATACTTATCAGAATCTCGTTAACGTCAGTCCACCGTCGGCAATCACTGATGAAACTCCGTCACATTCTTGAAGCCCAGCATGATGAGGCGCATCATGTTCGCTTCATCAAATATTCCAACACGATTCTTGAATTTCCTTCCAGCGTCTCCCTCGGCAAAAGCGTGCTGGCGTGCCATCTCTTTGAGAGCCTGCCTTATCTTGGTGCGCTTTGGAAGTCGTCACGATGTTCCACGCCAGTCCTGCTTCGGCGTCACGGGTGTTTGAAGTCACGACCTCCCCTGGTCGCCGCTGTTCAGTTTCTGTTTGACGCACATTCCCGCCGTTCTTTCGCGCCGATACCGCGCACCCCAACTACTATGGATATGAAAGCAAAATCCAATACTTGCATGGCGCTGGCGACAGACAAATCCCCTTGGGCGTGAAGACAAACTTACGCTGTCCTCGGCGAGATCCATGTAAGCGGTCATCACTTTCCGGTGAATCGTTGTCTTGCATTCTCCCTTTTACTCCCGCACAGAAGTCAGCATAAGTGAGACCCGTTTCACGCCAGTCGCTATATCTCCAATGAGCGACCAATCCGCGTTGCGATCTCGTCATGCGGCGGGTACGTATCTGCACTTCCACCATTCCCTTCCGGGCCCATCACAGTGGTATGCAACGACTCGTAACCATTACTTTTAGGGATAGAAGCCAGTCGCGCAACGTTTCGGGTTCACGGCAATTTACATATCCGTAACAATCGAATAAACCTGCACCAACATTCACCAGCTTCTCCTTAGCCGGGTCCGGTTCCGAATCGAGATGATACGGATGGCGAACAAGTCATAAATCCCCTCAAAAGGGGTCTTTTTCACTGAATCTTGTTCCATATCGAATGAATCGACTTCCGTGCGTCCCTTGATGTTAGAACTTCAGTCGCTTCCGACACCTTCCTCTGGATCGGTTCGATAAAAGCAGCGATATACTTGTCGCGGGACGCGCCTTCGTCTCGTTCAACATCCTTGATAAAATAATACGTTTCCTTCTGCGTATATTTGAGATTAAATCTTTGATTTCCGATTTCAGCTTGTACAATCCCAGCTTATGTGCCAGCAGGTATACAGGTAACAGCCTCGTTCGCACTTTGAGCCGGTCCTCCTCGTTGCCCGTGTCCTTGATTTGGCGCATCATTCACACGATCGCAATCGCAATCAGGATTACATATCCTCCGCAAAAGAAAGCAGCAGATTACGGAAGTTTTTCCGGCTCGATAGCCGGACTCTTCGCATACAGCTCGTTCGTTTCACAATCCCTTGATGATACGCACGTCATCATTCGGCGTTCACCTCGTCGATAGACAATACATGCCCTTCACACGATTTCATTTTGGCATGATACCGATCAGAACGAACCCCTTTCATACCATTTCCTCGGCAGCAATCACTGCCGTTTGTAAATCTCTGATGACAGGACATCCGAGATTATTGCGTTGCAGACCGTTAAGCAATACGTAACTTTTAG
>VOFC01006400.1_pt1 | contig 35867 bp, 44 predicted proteins | sample 5384161 | NCBI WGS metagenome assembly VOFC01 (sample SAMN12384722, study PRJNA508395) | human gut metagenome | isolation source: healthy gut B | host: Homo sapiens | reverse complement strand
CTAAAATATATTATATAATAATAATTAGTGAAAATCAATGTTTTGAGGTGACGTGAATTATGGATAATGAGATACAATCGTCATAACAGATGGAAATACAGCCTTAAAGTACATATAGTTCTAGTAACCAAATATCGTAAACAATTACTCAAAGATTCTATCGCTGATGATGTTAACGATATTGCTAATACTTATGGCAAAAGTATGGTTCGTTTCTGTCTAAACAGTATTGGAAGAAAAAAATATTTTGGTCAGACGGATATTTTGCTTGCAGCATTGGAGAAGTATCGTCAACTACCATACAAAAATATATTGAGAATCAGGGTTAACGATTAAAGATTTACAAGGCTCCTCCCACCACCTAAAGGTAGTGGAGGTGCCTATGGCAAACGAAAGGGTTTTATTTATAAACCTATAAGCCTCAGAACAAAAAAGACAGGATTTTCTTCCCGTCTTTTTTGTTTTATCATCATTTCATAAAAAATCTACAGGAGGATCTCATCCATCCTATCATGTGCTTTAACGCGTTTGCGATTCGTCCTCCAGGACCGGCGGGTCCGGTAGCTGCAATACGGCAGGATCGTTTTGGAGCAGACACCCATCGCAATGCTGTGGGGCACTGCCTTCAGCATCGGAATATCGTTTTCAGAGTCCCCAATGGCATAACAGTTGTCCTTGGGGATTCCCAGTTTTTTCTGTAAAATGTGGATCCCCTCCGCCTTACTGCAGCCTGTCGGAACGATTTCCAGATAATGCTCTCCCTGGGGCACTGCAGTAAATTCATCTCCGATAAAGCTTCTCAGCTTATCCACCGGATCATCCGGACGAAGCAGACAGAAAAATTTATCAAATACCACATCACTGTCCTCTGGCCGCTCCGGCATATCCGGCACAGAGCAGTTCAGACTCTTAAAATTGGAAACCGAATTGCCAAGCTCCGGACTCATACAGCGGCTGTCATAATACACATGCTCCTCCGCTTCAAAAAATGTCGGGATGCCGAGTCTGCGCAGCTCATATACGATTTCCGTACATTTTTCATGCAAAATGCTGTGGCTAAACAACGTTTCTCCTTCATAATAAATATGTGTTCCGCAGCCACATACCAGGCCGTCAAATCCGATTTCGCGGATTCTCGGCTCAATGCTCACCAACGTCCGTCCCGTATTGATAAATGCCAGGTGTCCATTTTCGCGAAGTTTACGGATCGCCTCCACTGCACTCTGCGGAATCTGATGGGTCGGTCCATCGACCAGCGTTCCGTCAATGTCAAAAAACCAATCTTTCTATCTTTATTTTCCATCCTGTAAAACTCCTCCTTTTGTCAGGTATTCCCAAATTGCTTTCTGCTCTGCTTTTACCTGTCCCTGGATCATTGGGTTTTTCCCGCCGCCGCGCCCGCAAAGTGCCTTGTTGAACGCCTTGCCAAACGCCGAAACATCCCGGTCAGATGCGCAGATCACATACTGATAGCCATCTGTATCGCTGCCATTAAACACTGCTGCAAATAAGACCTTCTGTGCCAGCTTATCCGCCAGCTTACGGACGTCCACTGTGCTCAGTCCCTGCTCAAACAGCACGCAGGCGCTGCTTCCGGTCTCTACGGCATCCACCTTTTCTTCCAGCAGGCGCAGCTTTAACGCGCCGAGCTCCTGTTTTAGATCAGCCACCGTCTGCAGCAGCTTTTGGGCTGCTTCCGCGGTCTGCTCCGGCTTTACAGACAGCAATGCCGAGATTTTCTGCGTGTTTTCGAATCGGCACTTATAATCTGCCAGCGCTTTTTCCCCGATCAGAATATCCAGACGGCTTCCACCCTTTGCATGCTCTGCAGAAATGACCTTGATAGGTCCGACCTCACCTGTGTATTTCACATGCGTTCCACAGCAGGCGCACACATCCGCACCCGGAATCGTAACGATGCGGATCGCCCCGGTCAGCTCTTTTTTACTGCGGTAATCCAGTGTTGCAAGGGTCTCCCTGTCCGGATACTCCGCCAGAATTTCTATATTCTCCAGTACCTTCTGGTTCGCCAGGTCTTCCGCCTCCTGAATCTGTTCTGCCGTCAGCGGTCCCGAAAAATCGATCGTCACGCAGTCCTTTCCCATATGGAAGCCAATATTCGAATAGCCGTGGGTATGGCAGATGATACCGGAAATGATATGTTCTCCGGAATGCTCCCGCATATGCATCAGCCTTCTGTCCCAGTCAATGGTTCCATGCACGCAGCTTCCAACCTCCAGCGGGGCGCTGCACAAATGGAAAATTATGCCGTCCTTTTCCTGTACATCTGTCACCCGGGCGCCGCCGAGTACACCGAAATCGCAGGGCTGACCGCCGCCCTCCGGATAAAAGGCGGTTCGATCCAGAGCAACCTCCCAGAGTGGCGCATCCGGCCGCGCTGCTTCGCCAACTGCCAGCTGACCATTCACGTCTCGCTCCGTGCCTTCCTTCAACACCTGGCAGCTTACGACCGCCGCATCAAATTCTGTCAGATACGCATTCACATCATATAATTTTTCTGTCATATCCATTTGCCCGCAGACACAAATCCTCATTTTTATTTTTCAATCTTATTCCTTTCGTGCTGCTTTAATGCATTCCGGAAAAAATCACGCACGCCGTCTCCCTCTTCCTCCGGCATTGTAGCTTCTCCATCATAAAAGTGTCTGCCTGTCCGGTAATCTGCACAGATCGCATCCAGAGGAAAGCCTTCCATCCGCTGTGGCCGCTCCTCTGTCATCAGCCAGAATTTTTTCCAGTTCAGTGCACCGCCTCTGGCTTCGTAAATTTCATTCTCAGAAAAAACCAGGCAAATCGCGTTCTGATACTGTGCGACGCACCGCCCGCCAAGCTCTGCGGCAATCTTCTTATAATATTTCCGCATCTGCTCATCCGTCAGGTTGACACCGTTTACCCGCCGTACATGCACGCCCGGCTGACGCTCCTTGGGCAGTCCCTCTATATAAAGACCGCTGTCCTGTGAAAAAACCGGCTGCCCGCAGATTCGGTAATATGCGAGGGCTTTCTGCCGCGCATTCTCCAGCGGGTCCTTCCCACATTCTTCTATCTCTCCCCAGCAAAATGGCAAATCCTTTAAACCGAGCAGGCGAATCTCCTGCAACGTGCTCAGGTAATGGCGCATCAGATCGAGCTTCCCGGCGTTCCCTGTTCCATAAATCAACGTTGTTGTTTTCTTTTGCATTTTGTCTCCATTTGGCAGATAAGAATCTAAGATTCTGCCTCGCATGCGTATCATCACATGCGCAATTCAGTTTATTCTACCATATCCGTTCCAAAGCCGCCACCAGGAAAAGCGTTTTGCAAAAAAGCACGGCAATCATTCCAATTTTTGACCCGTTTTAAATTTTCTGCCTTTTCTGATTTTTATAGCTATTTCCTGTTATATTCTTTTTTCCATATTCGTGTCTATCGTTTTTTCGACTTATTTATTTATTTTGCTGCATTACCTCGTTTTTATATTTCATTTTTTATGCATATTTTTCTTAAATTTTCTTCAAAAAACACTTGTCAAAACTCGATCCATGCCATATAATATATCTTGTCGCTGAGCGATACAGAGATTCAGCGAAACAAAAGAAAATGCACCGCTAGCTCAGTTGGTAGAGCACCTGACCCTTAACCAGGGTGTCCAGGGTTCGAGCCCCTGGCGGTGCACTAAGAAGCACTGTTTTTGAAAGCTTGACTTTCGGGGACGGTGTTTTTTGTTCTCCTGTTTTCAGATGCGCATAAGAACATGATACCCTCTCCGATTCCTTTTCAGTTTATATTTCTTTTTAAATTTCTTTTTCAATTCTTTTCTTGTAAATTTCCCAGGCCGGACGCATAATAAACTTAATCTGAAACGTTTTTTAAGACACTATTTTTCCCGGACATCCCGACATGTCCGTGCCGTGCAGACAGCGCACAGAATGGAGCCAAGGTTTATGTACAGTCCGAAACAGGCATTAAATTTGCAGATGTTGCCGGAGAGGATGAGGGCAAAAGAAATTTTGACAGGAGATTGTTGACTTCCTGCATAATCCCAAAAAATATGAAGAAATTGGTGCAAAATGCCGAAAGGAGCACTGCTTGTCGGCCCTCCAGGAACCGGTAAAACGTTGCTTGCAAAGGCGGTAGCAGGCGAGGCTAACGTTCCGTTCTTCTCTATTTCCGGTTCTGAATTCGTGGAAATGTTTGTTGGTATGGGAGCTGCGAAGGTGCGTGATCTGTTCCAGCAGGCAAATGAGAAAGCACCTTGTATCGTCTTTATCGATGAGATCGATACCGTCGGCAAAAAACGTGACGGCGGCGGATTCTCCGGAAACGACGAGCGTGAGCAGACCCTGAACCAGCTGCTTGCCGAGATGGATGGATTTGACGGAAAAAAGGTGTTGTCATTCTGGCAGCGACGAACCGTCCGGATTCCCTGGACCCGGCACTTCTTCGTCCGGGCCGTTTCGACCGCCGTGTGCCGGTTGAACTGCCTGACTTAAAAGGCCGTGAGGAAATCCTGAAAGTCCATGCGAAAAACATCCGCGTGGGCGACAATGTCGATTACAATGCGATCGCACGTATGGCATCCGGTGCTTCTGGTGCAGAACTTGCCAATATGATCAACGAGGCAGCACTCCGTGCCGTCCGTGATGGAAGAAAATTTCACCCAGGCGGATCTGGAGGAGAGCGTTGAGGTTGTCATCGCCGGATACCAGAAAAGAATAAGATCATGACCGACAAAGAGAAAACTGATCGTTTCCTACCACGAGGTCGGCCATGCACTCGTAGCAGCACTGCAGAGCCATTCCGCTCCGGTTACGAAGATCACCATTATCCCGCGTACGTCCGGCGCCCTCGGCTATACGATGCAGGTGGATGAAGATGAGCACAACCTGATGAGCCGCGAAGAGCTGGAAAACAAGATTGCAACGCTGACCGGCGGCCGTGTGGCAGAGAAGATCTGGTGTTCCATTCCATCACGACAGGTGCTTCCAACGATATCGAGCAGCACCCGCTACGGCATGAGCGATACTTTCGATATGGTTGCAATGGAAACCGTTGCAAACCAGTATCTGGGCGGCGATTCCTCCCTTTCCTGCTCACCCGAGACACAGACCCAGATCGATACCCTGACCGTCGACCTTGTAAAAGCACAGCACCAGAAAGCGATCCAGCTTCTGCAGGATAACCTGCCCAAGCTTCATGAAATCGCTAAATACCTGTACGAGCATGAAACGATTACAGGCGAAGAGTTTATGGCGATTCTAATGCGCAAGCCTGAGCTCGCAGCGGCGGATTCCGCAGCTTCCGGCAACTGACCGACAACGGCAACTGCCACCGGCTGCTTTACACCTGGCTTTTCAGCCGGCGGAGATTTTTGAAAAATCTCCGCCGGTTTTTGCGTGCAGGAAGCTCCCTCTCTATACGCAAAATTCTCTCTTCTGGTATCGTTTTTGAACGCTTCCGGACATCTCTTTTTCTTTCCTTTTCCCGTCTTATGAGGTATACTGAAAGCAGTGAAATTTACCCGGTGGAGGTATAGGTATATGAAATATATTCAACTTGGAAAAAGTGGACTGACAGTCCCTTCCGTTGCCCTCGGCTGCATGCGCATCCGCGACGTTTCCGCTAAAGAAGCCGAGGAACTCGTTGCAACGGCGCTGGAGCTTGGCTGCAACTTTTTCGAACACGCCGACATCTACGGTCAGGGCACCTGCGAGGAAGCGTTTGCAGACGCGATCCACATGTCCCCCTCTGTCCGCGACAAGATCCTTCTGCAGTCCAAATGCGGCATTGTTTCCGGCGTTATGTATGATTTTTCCAAAGAACACATTTTATCTTCTGTAGACGGCATTCTGAAACGTCTGCGCACTGACTATCTGGATGTGCTTGTCCTGCACCGTCCGGATGCCCTGATGGAGCCGGAAGAAGTGGCAGAAGCCTTCAACCAGCTGCAGCAAAGCGGCAAGGTCCGCAACTTCGGCGTTTCCAACCACAAATCCAGCCAGATCAGGCTGCTGCAGAAATATATCAGCCAGCCCCTCGTAACCGACCAGCTGCAGTTTTCCCTGCCCAACTCTTCCATGATCCAGAGCGGCATGGAAGTCAACATGACAACCGCCGGTGCAATTGACCGCGACGACAGCATTCTCGATTTCTGCCGTCTCAACGATATCACCATCCAGACCTGGTCACCGTTCCAGTACGGCTTTTTTTGAAGGCGTTTTCATCGGCAGCGACAAGTATCCCGAATTGAACCACTGTCTGGAGGAAATTGCAGACAAATACCACACAACTCCGACAACAATTGCAGCTGCATGGATTCTGCGTCACCCTGCACACATGCAGCTGATCGCCGGCACGACAAAGCCCTCCCGCTTCCGCGAGATCTGCGCCGCCTGCGATATTACGCGCTAACCCGTGAGGAATGGTATCGTCTCTATCTTGCTGCCGGACACATTCTGCCGTAATTTACAAGTGCCTGACTTTCATTTTTCCGAAAGGAGAATTTACCATGTATGATGCAATCATAATCGGCGCCGGTGTGACCGGATGCTCGATTGCACGGGAGCTTTCCCGTTATCAACTAAATATCCTGGTGCTGGAAAAAGAAGAGGACGTCTGCTGCGGAACCTCCAAAGCAAACAGCGCCATCATCCATGCCGGACACGACGCAAAGCCCGGCTCCTTAAAAGCCCGTTTTAATGTGAGAGGGAACGAACTCATGGATCAGCTCTCCGCTGACCTCGATTTTCCCTTTACCAGAAACGGCTCCCTGGTACTTTGTTTTGAAGAATCCCAGATTCCGGAACTGGAAGAGCTGGCAGACCGCGGACGCAAAAACGGCGTTCCCGGTCTTTCCATCGTGACCGGTGAGGCTATCAAGTCCCTCGAGCCAGCACTTTCCGACGACGCAAAGGCAGTGCTTGTCTGCCCGACCGGTGGAATTGTATGTCCGTTCCTGATGACGATCGCCCTGGCGGAAAACGCTGCCGTAAACGGCGTTTCGTTCCGCTTTGACACTACAGTAAAAGCCCTTTCCCGCAACGCTTCTGACGGTCACTGGAACGTTTTAACCGCTGCCGGCGACACCTTTGAAGCGCGCTGTATCATCAACGCCGCCGGTGTCTATGCGGACGAGCTGCACAATCAGGTCAGCGCCCACAAGCTTTCTATCACGCCCCGCCGCGGAGAATACCAGCTTCTGGACAAAAAGCCGGAACCCTCGTTTCCCATACGATCTTTCAGCTTCCCGGAAAGATGGGCAAGGGCATTTTGGTCAGCCCTACCGTCCACGGAAACCTGTTAGTCGGTCCCACCGCTGAAAACCTTTCCGATAAAGAGGCCGTCAATACCACCCAGGCAGGACTTGCTGACGTTATGGAAAAAGGACGGCTCAGCGTTCCGTCCCTGCCCGGTAATCTGACAATTACCTCGTTTGCAGGTCTGCGCGCCTCCGAGGCAGGCGGTGATTTCGTAATTGGTGAGGCAGAGGATGCTCCCGGCTTCTTTGACTGTGCCGGAATCGAATCTCCCGGTCTGTCCTCCGCTCCCGCAATCGGGGAATATGTTGCAGAGCTGGTTTCCCATAAGCTTGGGGCTTCCTGCAAGGACAACTTTATTGCGACCCGCAAGGGCATTCCCTGTGTCGCTTCCGCTTCCCCGGAGGAATTAAAAGAGCTTCTGGCAGAAGATCCTGCATACGGCAATGTGATCTGCCGCTGTGAAACCGTTACAGAGGGAGAAATTATAAATGCAATCCGCCGTCCGGTCGGCGCACGCTCCTTAGACGGCGTAAAACGACGCACCCGTGCCGGAATGGGACGCTGTCAGGCAGGTTTCTGTTCTCCCAGAGTCATGGAAATCCTCGAACGCGAGCTTTCCATGAACCCACTTTCTGTCACCAAACACGGGCAAGGCTCTGAACTGCTTACCGGCACTACAAAGGGAGGAATCGGGCTTATGAAACAATATGATCTGATCGTCATCGGCGGAGGTCCTGCCGGACTTGCTGCCGCTATCGCCGCCCATAAAAACGGAGTTTCTAATCTTCTGATCCTCGAACGTGATCAGGAGCTGGGCGGCATTTTAAATCAGTGTATCCACAACGGCTTCGGTCTGCACACCTTTCAGGAAGAGCTGACCGGACCAGAATACGCTTCCCGTTTCATCGACGAAGCGCTCGCACTGGAAATTCCCTATAAGCTCTCCACAATGGTTCTGGATATCAGCACAGACGCTTCCACAGGCCTGCATTGTGTTACAGCCATGAACCGCACAGACGGACTCCTGCAGCTGCCCTGCCGCAGTGTAATTCTCGCGATGGGCTGCCGTGAACGCCCCAGAGGCGCTTTAAACATCCCCGGCTTCCGTCCGGCAGGCATTTACACCGCCGGTACAGCCCAGCGTCTCGTCAATATGGAAGGCTTTCTTCCGGGTAAAGAGGTAGTAATCCTCGGCTCCGGCGATATCGGTCTGATTATGGCGCGTCGAATGACCCTCGAAGGTGCGAAAGTCAAAGCCGTTGCCGAGCTGATGCCCTATTCCGGCGGTCTGCAGCGAAAATATCGTCCAGTGCCTGGAGGATTTTGACATTCCGCTGCTGCTTTCCCATACAGTCATCGATATTCAGGGAAAAGATCGCGTAACCGGCATTACACTGGCACAGGTCGGTCCTGACCGCAAGCCGATCCCCGGAACCGAGCAAAATATCCCCTGCGATACACTGCTGCTCTCCTGTGGACTTATCCCCGAAAACGAACTTTCCACCAAACTCGGTGTATCCTTATCCCCCGTCACAGGCGGTCCACTGGTGAATGAAAGTCTCGAAACGAACGTTCCTGGCGTATTCGCCTGCGGCAATGTCCTGCACGTACATGATCTGGTCGATTACGTTTCCGAAGAAGCCGGACGTGCCGGAAAATTCGCGGCAGAATATATCCGGCAGACAGCGGGTGACCGCGCGGGCACTGCTTCCGCTGAACAGAATTCGACCACACAGGCTGACAGCGGCGCGAGCAGCGCTTCCGCCGGGCAAGGTTCAACCGGCGTGAAGGCTAGCAATAACGCTCACAACGCCGCTGCTGCGAACGGCTCCATCGGCATCCCGCTTATTCCATCGGGCGGCATCCGCTACACGGTTCCGCAGTCCATTCGGCTGTCCCATATGGAGGACACGCTTCTGGTTCGTTTCCGCGTCGGAAGCGTATTCACAGACGCAGTATTGACTGTTACAGCAGGTGATACCTGTCTGCTGCGCCAGAAAAAGAAGAAGCTCGCGCCCGGCGAAATGCAGCAGATCATCCTGAAAAAATCTGCAATTCCTGCCGACGCACAATCCATCACAATCTGTGTTGCAAAAGAGGAGGGCTGATTTATTATGGAAGAAAAAAATCTAATCTGCATCTGCTGCCCTCTGGGCTGCCCGCTTACTGTTACGCTTGAAAACGGCGAGGTTGTATCCGTCACTGGTAATACCTGCCCCCGCGGCGCTGCTTACGGTCGTAGGGAGGTCACCAATCCAACCCGTATCGTAACTTCTACAGCGCTGGTTTCCGGCGGCGTCCTGCCTGTCGTTTCCGTTAAGACTGCCTCCGATATCCCCAAAGGTAAAATAAAGGATGTCATGGAAGCGATCCGTCAGATCCACGCTGTCGCCCCGGTTCAGATCGGAGATGTCCTGCTGCACGACGCGGCAGGTACGGGTGCAGATATCGTCGCCACCAAAAATATTCCGGTTGCCACCGGTTTCAGGGAGAACTGATCCGAAATGCTTACAGATAAATTTAAAAAAAATGCGGATGCACTCCGGCATAAAAAAGCTGTTCCTGCTGGATATGGACGGCACGATCTATAATGAAAATTCGATTTTTGAAGGAACGCTGGATTTTCTTTCCCAGATTGAAAAAAAATGGAGGACGCTATATTTTCATCACCAACAATTCCTCCAAATCCGTAAAGGACTATGTGGAAAAAGGTAAACCGGATGGGAATTACCGTCGATGCTTCGCATTTCTATACTTCCAGCCAGGCAACCGCTTTTTATCTTCAGGAGAATTATCCCGGACAGACCGTTTTCTGTATGGGAACCCGTTCTCTTTGTCGCAGAGCTGGAGCAAAACGGCATCCGCGTTGTCACGAAGCCGGAGGATTCCGCCTCTGTCGTTTTAATCGGCTTTGATACAGAAAATACCTCTGAAAAGGTACGTGACACCTGCATCATGCTCGGACGTGAGGTTGCTTATCTTGCAACCAATCCGGATCTTGTCTGTCCGGTCAGCTTCGGCTACATCCCGGATTGCGGCTCCATGAGCATCATGCTCAAAAGTGCGACCGGCAAAACACCGTTTTTCATCGGCAAGCCAGAACCGATCATGATCGACTGCGTTTTAAAAAAGCTCGGCATCTCCAAAGAGGACACCGTGATCGTCGGTGACCGCATCTACACAGACATCGCCTGCGGTGTCAATGCAGGAGTCGATACGATCTGTGTCCTCTCCGGCGATGCGACCTGAGGCGACACTTGATGACCTGGAAAAGAACGCGACACCAAACCAAACCAGTCCTGGATTTTCGACAGTGTCCGTGAAGTGTGCACAGAACTGGCTCGGTAGCGCCTGTGGAAAGCACAGGCTTCCAGCTACATTATGTCTCCCCGACATCAACCCATGCCCGGCTGTTCAACAGCTGCTTTCTCTGCCTCCAGTCCGGCATCAGCTCCGTCATCAGCTGATGAAATGCTGCAGAGTGATTCGGCTGGATAAAATGGCAAAACTCATGTACTGCAACATATTCCATGCACGCAGGCGGCGTCTCCCCAAGCTGTCTGGAAAAAGTCACGATCTTCTTTTTCGGCTGACAGCTTCCCCATCGGGACACCATACTGCGCACTTTAATCTGGGGCCATGCTACCCCCATCCGGGAAAAAACCGGATAAATCCTCTCACAGATTTCTTCCATCTGCTCCAGGCAGCACTGTGTCAGATACCCTTCGAGCATCCGTCTGCGTCTGTCTGCATCGGATGGATTTTTCTGTGTCACTAAAATCACACGGCCGATCCGCTCCACCGACTCTTTCCTGCCCTCCACAACACAAAGGCGGCAGGCTTTTCCACACTGATAGAGCATCCCCATCTTCATAGCGTCGATTTTTCCCGGCGCTGATTCCATCTCCGGCTTCAATCAGCTTCAGACAGCGTTCCCGGTTCTGCAGGACAAAATCCGCATTTCCCAGAAGAAACGCATCTATTTCCCACTGCGCTGTATCTCTGCTCGCAGAAACCAAAACGCGCCCATCTCTGTGGACGCGCAGGTTCATTCTCCTGATATTTTTCCGCTGCAGTTCATAAGGGACTGCAATCCCCTTCAGTACAATGATCTTTTCCATACATTCTACCACGGGCGCTGTCCGTCGGTTCCCCGGCAGGACAACGCCCGTACCTGTTGCAAATTATCGTTTCCCTTACGCGTTCACCAGACGAACTGTTTCCCGCGCAATGGCAAGCTCTTCATTGGTCGGAACCACCAGGGCTGTTACTTTGGATTCCGGAGTAGAAATAACAGCCTCCACACCGACTGCCGCCTTATTCTTTTCCAGATCGATCTCGCAGCCAAGGAAGCCTGTATACTGACTGATCAGAGCACGAACCTGTGCGTTGTTTTCACCGATTCCTGCTGTAAATACGATGGCATCCACACCGTTCATAGCAGCCGCATATGCACCGATATATTTGCCGACACGATAAGCGTATGCTTCCAGCGTCGTCTGCGCATGGTCGTTGCCTGCTGCCGCAGCTTCTACCAGATCACGGAAGTCGCTGGAAATACCGGACAGGCCAAGCACACCGGAGTTTTTGTTGCAGATATTGATGACCTCTGCAGCTGTCAGATTTTCTTTTTCTGCGATAAAACCAACGATCGCAGGATCCATATCGCCGCTTCTGGTTCCCATCATCAGGCCTTCCAGGGGCGTCAGACCCATGGAGGTATCCACGGATTTACCGTGGTCAACTGCGGATACGGAAGCACCGTTGCCAAGATGGCATACGATAATTTTCAGATCCTTTCTGTCTTTTCCAAGCAGTTCTCCGACACGTTTGGAAACGAAATCATGGCTGGTTCCATGGAAGCCGTAACGACGTACTTTGTATTTTTCATAATATTCATACGGCAGACCGTATAAATAAGCCTTGCCGGGCATCGTCTGATGGAATGCGGTATCGAATACAGCTACCATCGGCACGCCGGGCATTACCCTCTGGCAGGATTTGATACCGATCAGGTTTGCCGGATTGTGAAGCGGTGCAAGGTCATTGCACTCCGCAATTGCCTCCAGTACACTGTCATCAATCACAACAGATCCCTTGAATTTTTCTCCGCCATGTACGATTCTGTGACCTACTGCATCAATTTCCTTCAGAGATGCGATCACGCCCTCTGCCGGATCTGTCAGCTTCTCGATCACAACCTTTACTGCATCGGTATGATCCTTCATCAGAACCGCTTCCGTCTTTTTGCCTTCGCCGGCTTTCTGATGGGTTACGCTGCTGCCTTCGATTCCGATTCTTTCACACAGTCCCTTTGCCAGAACCTCTTCACTCTGGCTGTCGATCAGCTGATACTTCAAAGAGGAGCTGCCGCAGTTGATTACAAGCACTTTCATGGAAATAAATCCTCCTGTTTTCTATTTTGACAGTCTCCGATCACATCGGAGGCTGTTTTTGCACCGCATACATTTTTATTGTACCATTTCACACGATAAAAAACCAGACCCGCAGCTATAAAAAAGAATGTGCCTTGGCACATTCTCGCGCCGGGGCGCGGTTGCTTCGGCAACCATCTACCCTTGCGCCGAGTGCGCATCCTCGCGGAGCGTTTTTATTTCATAGGATGCATTTTCCTATGAGATAAAAAACAGGGACAGACTATTTTCGTCCGCCCCTGTTCTGATTCCGGATTTCATGCTGTTATCCGTCAGCCCTGCCATCCAAAGCTGCAGATATCACGGATATGGTTTCGACTTTTCAGATCAGCTCCAGCACAGCCTCTCCCTTTGCCGGAACCGAAATTTCCTGCATATTGCCGTTTTCGTCATGCATCACCAATGCAAAAGCAGCATCCTCTTCCCTGTTTTTACCATCTGCCGTTACGACAATTTTTTGACCACTGCGGATCGCTTTTACGGTTTCCACAATCTGTCCGTGGATATCCGGGATTTTGCAGACTGCCTCTTTTCCATCCTTTAATGCAAACAGATGCAGCACAGAGCTTGCCGCATAATCATAATCCGGGCGCTCTGTCACGCTGCCGACTGCCAGCAGGGTATTTTTCCCGCACATAAAGCTGCAGGGAGAAATAGTCAAATCTGTCCTTGTAAAACCTTCCGCCCTCTTTGACTGTGCCGTCCAGATAATTTGTCCACGTGCCCTCCGGCAGATACCAGGCTGCGCTGCCATCCTCCGAAAAGATCGGTGCTGTCAGCAGACTTTTCCCCCCAGCATATACTGCATATCCAGAGTCTGGCAGGCCGGATCGTCTTCAAACTCAAATACCATAGGACGCATTACCGGCGTACCGTCCTCATGCGCTTCCACCGCTTTTGCATACAGATACGGCATCAGGCTGCATTTAAGCTGCACAAAATATCTCGCCACATCACAGGCCTGCTCATCAAATGCCCACGGTACCCGGTAGCTTCCCGATCCATGCAGGCGGCTGTGAGAGGAAAGCAGGCCAAATGCAAGCCATCGTTTGTATACATCTGCAGGAGCAGTATTTTCAAAGCCACCGATATCATGACTCCAGAAGGAAAATCCAGACATCGCAAACGACAGACCTCCACGCAGCGTCTCTGCCATGGGAAATGTAAGATGCGCTGCTGTCACCTCCCAGTGCACAGGGAACTGCTGTCCTCCTGCTGTCGCACTTCTTGCAAAAACAACCGCCTCCTGCTGACCTTTTTACTTCTTTCAACAGTTCAAAAACACAGCGGTTATAAAAGAAATGCATAGTAATTGTGCATGCTGACCGGCTCGCTGCCATCCTGGTACACAACATCGATCGGGATTCTCTCGCCAAAATCCGTTTTAAAGCAGTCCACACCCATTTCCAACAGGCTGCGCAGCTTGCCCTGATACCATTTGCAGGCTTTCGGATTTGTAAAATCCACAACTCCCATGCCATTCTGCCAGTTATCGGTCTGCCAGATACCGTGTCCGTCTGCGCGCTTCAACAGATAACCGCCTGCTGCAGCTTCCCGGAAGGTTTTTGTTCCCTGCGCAATATACGGGTTGATCCATACACAGATTTTCAGCCCTCTTTCATGATAACGCTGCAGCATTCCCTTTACATCCGGGAATGTCTCCGGATCCCATTCAAAATCACACCACTGCAGTCCTTTCATCCAGAAGCAGTCAAAATGGAATACGCTCAGGGGGATCTTCCTCTCCTCCATGCCTTCCAGAAAAGAGGTAACTGTCTGCTCATCATAATCCGTCGTAAAGGAGGTAGAAAGCCACAGTCCAAAAGACCATGCCGGAGGAAGCGCCGGACGTCCGGTCAGACCCGTATAGGCTTTTAAAATTTCCTTATGAGTCGGTCCGTAAAAAAGATAGTACCGGAGTTCTTCCCCGGGTACAGAAAATCCGACATACTCCACCTTCTCGCTTGCTACTTCAAAGGACACATTGCCTGTATGATCCACAAATACACCATAGCCTCTGTTGGTCATATAAAACGGAATATTTTTTATAGGCTACCTGTGAAGCTGTACCTCCATCCTCGTTCCAGGTTTCTACTGCCTGACCATTTTTGACAAACGCAGTGAAGCGTTCTCCGAAGCCATATACATTTTCTCCGGGTGCAAGCAAAAGATCCTGGGTCATATAAAGGAGTGTACTCATGCTCCTTCATATAATTATCCTGCGGCAGCATGCTGGACACACTTCTGTCCCAGCGGACATAGCCAAGATTATGGAATCCGGAGGATGTCAGCAGCTTTCCATCTGCCCAGAAGCTGTAGCCCCAGTTTTTCCGGTCAACATGCACGCTCACGCGTCCGGCATCCAGAACTGCCTCATTCTCCGTAATTGTCACAACCGCGTCACAGGTTGTCTCCTTTTTCTCAAATCGGGCCTCTCCCGTCCTGTAACCCTCATAATGCCAGGCGCGAACCGAAATCACCTCCGGAGAAACCGCGAGAAATTCTATTGTAATGGTCGGTCGATTTAATGTGTCGCCTCTGGATAATACTGGTGATGTCGGAGCCACTACCCGCAGTCCGTTTTCTATTGCTTCTATATGGTATGCCTGTGATGCGAACTGTCCGTTTGTCCTCTCACTCAATAACCAGTATCCTTCTGTAAATTTCATGTTATTCTCCATTCCGCAGGCGCTTACGCCGAAGAAATCGCGAGACGAACATCCAGTTCGGCTCTGCGATCCCAGCTATTTTGTGACGCCTGCGGCACAAATAGCTGTGTGATCATCCCTTTACCGCACCTGCAACCATTCCTTCAATAATCTGCTTGCTGAACGCAAAATACAAAACTACGATAGGAGACATGGTGATCAGCATTGCCGCCATCTGCTTCGGATAATCTGATGCAAACTGTCCCTTAAACTGTGTCAGTGCCAGCGGTACTGTCTGCAGTGAAACATTTTTGATCAGTACCAGTGCGAAGGAGAACTCATTCCAGCAGCTAAAGATCTGTATGATCGCAACTGTCACCAGGATCGGTTTGGTGATCGGCAGAATGATCCTCCAAAGTGTATTTGAAAAGCTGCTTCCATCAATTGCAGCTGCCTCTTCCAGCGAAACCGGAATGGTTTTGACGTATCCTTCTACCAAAAAAATCCCCATCGGAAGTCCGAAGGATACATAGGGTAAAAGCAGCGTATACCACTGGTCGGAAATTCCGCATTTTTTGAAAACCACATAGATCGGCACCAGCAGCGAATGGATCGGAATCAGCATTCCCATCAAAAACATGACATACAGTGCGCGGTTTCCCTTAAAATGGACCCTTGCCAAAATATAACCCACAATAAACGAAAATAATACGATCAAAATGATGGACAGTGTAGTTGTACGTACACTGTTGAACATGGATTCTCCCAGATGATAATCGGAATTGCTCAGGATCCTGATGTAATTGATCAGAGTCGGGTTTTTGGGCAGCCCAACAATATCTGCATTAAATGCCCTCTTTTCTTTTAACGAAGAGTACAGCATCCAGATCATCGGGAAAATACAGGACAGCGAGAAAATGATCAGGATCAGATTCATAAATACTGCCAGGATTCCTTTGCGGATACGATGTGTTCCATTATCCTTTTTCATGTCCTACGCCTCCTTTTCTCTGGTGAGCCGTTTGATCAGCCCCTGTGCTCCGCCGATCACAAGAAGCGATAGTACAAAAATGCCCACAGAAATACAGCTGCCGTATCCCATATTACTCTGGTTAAAGGATACCTGATATCCATACATCGCCATTACCATGGAGGATGTTCCGGGACCGCCCTTTGTCATAACATAAATATTGTCAAAGGCTTTCATATTACCTGCAATACACAGCGTAATGCAGACAAGCATTGTATTCTTGATCAGCGGCAGTGTAATGTAGAGTGCGCTCTGTATACCGTTCGCACCGTCAATTTCCGCACTTTCAAAGATTTCGGTGCTGATGGAGGAAATCGCGGAAAGGATGATCACCATGTAGTATCCGATATACTGCCAAATCAGCGGAATTGAGACAAGCAGCATGACCAGCTTTGTTTCATTGAGCCATACCTTACAAAGATCCGGTCTGCCGATCGTTCTCAAAAACCAGTTGATGATCCCGTACTGGTTATGATAGATCATGTTCCAGATCAAACCAAGGCAAACTGCAGAAATTGTGCTTGGAAAGAAGCCAAAGGTTCGATGGATCCCCTTTAATTTGACAACTCTGGAATTTACCATCAGTACTAAAATAAAGGCAATACCGATCTGCCCAATAATACACGCCACAACCAGATAGATATTATGTCCGAAGGCCTGCCAGAAGGTACCGTCATGGAACAGAGTGATGTAGTTTGTTAGCCCTGTAAAGGTCTTCTGCGGGCCGCCCTTCCATTCATAAAAACTGTATACAAGTGCTGTAACCAATGGTACAAAAACAGTAAATACGAACATCGCCACCGGCACCAGCAGATACAGGAGAATCGTTCTTTTTTTTGGTTTGATCGCAGTCAGCATCAAGGATCCCTCCCTTATTTTGCGCAAAAGCCGTCCCGCCTGATGGCAGGCAGAACGGCTCTGTACTTTCCTATTTCGGAACCTTCTCAAGGCGCTCCGCCCCTTGAGAAGTAGCAGCAATGCCTTCTCTGCACCTTGAGGGCAGGGCGCTCCGCCCCTTGATTTGCTCTGCGGGGCAGGGCATTTTCCTTAGTAGTTGGCTTCGTATGCGTCCTGGGCGTTCTGGGCTACTTCTTCAGGGGTGATATCACCATTCATCATGGTCTGAAGGTCAGTATTTAAAACATCCCAAACTGCATTGGTAATGTAAGAATCATAAATTTCACAGGTATCGGTGTCCACATAAGACCAGTTGTAGAAATCCTGTGTGATCTGATCAAATGCGCTCAGGTCAACGTCTGCAACCTTGGTCAGGCCGCCCAGTGCATAATTTTCAGCTACATAGCTTGCAAATGCGGACCGGTAATGTACTCAGCCAGGTCAATTGCTGCTGCCAGTTTTTCAGGATCGTCAGCCAGCTTGGAGCTGATTGCAACTGCGTATCCAAGACCGATATTCTGGGAATTCGGAGCCTGTGTTGCATCTGCAGGCTGAGGCAGAACTGCAAAGCCCATGTTATTGAATTTCTCTTCGTCAGCATCCTTTAAAGGCTGCCCAGATGTAGGATTCATCCCAGTTACCGCCGATGAATGCTGCTGCATCGCCGGAAATGTAATATTCACGCGCGTCTTCATTGGTAACAACGTTAAAGTCTTCGTTGAAGATCTTGGTATCGGTAAAGAGTCTCTGCATCTCTGTCAGGGCGCTTACAAATGTATCATCTGTAAATGCTGCGCCGCTCTTTGCCACCAGGCTCATAAACCAGTCAGGGCCGGTGTAACGGTTGCCCAGTGTGGAAAGGAAATCGGAGTTTGCCTGCCACTTGCCGCCGTTGCCGAATGCAACTGTCGTAATACCCTTGCCGTTAAAGTACTCGGAAGCTTTTTCTACATCTTCCCAGGTAGACGGGAACTGATCGTATCCTGCTTCTTTCCACATTGCCTTATCATAAATCACAACAGTACAGGTACCGCCGGTCAGTGCCGGGAAGCCGTACATGGAATCTTCATAAGTAAACGGTGCGAAATACGCGGTATTGTAATCTGCATAATACGGAGATGCTTTGATATCATCTGTCAGATCATAAACCAGACCCTGTTTTGCCCAGTCGATGGTGTTCATGCCCTGAAGCAGGAATACATCGGGCAGGTCATCTGCTGCAGCCAGTGTTGCGATCTGTGTCTTATACTCTGCATTTGCAAGAACAGTCTGCGTCAGCGTAATATCCGGATGTGCGTCATCCCACTCACCCAGTACGGTACGGAAGCCATCAGAGCCGCCATTTCCTTCAGATTCTTCGGAAGTAGAGTAATGCATAATCTCGAGCTCGCCTGTATAAGCAAGTTCGGAACTGTCGCCTGCGGCAGCTTCTGTATCCGCAGTATCTGCAGCTGTAGATTCTGCCGCTTCTGTCTTAGCGGTCTCTTCTGCCGCCGGTGCAGAAGCAGTAGTTGCTGCTGTGGATCCGCACCCTGCTACTGTCGTTGCCAGCATTGCTGTTGAAAGTAACAAACCAAGCATTTTCTTTTTTCATACCCCCAAACCCTCCTATGAGTTTATAAGTTTATAAAATTTAAGCATTCTCCGGAGCTTTCAGTATCCTACATCCTTTACCGTTGTTTCCGAAGTAGCCATTACCGTACTACCCTCTGCTGCCATCCAGCTTTAAAACTGTTTGACCCTCATACAATTTTCCCTGTACTATCGTGATATTCCGCATTGCAGTTTTGGGCTTTTCGATCAGATCGATCAGCTTCTCTGCTGCGTACTGTCCAAGATGCTGTGTATCCTGACAGAGTGTCGTTAGATTCGGAACAGTCAGCTTCGCCAACCGGATTCCATCATAGCCTGCAATGGAAATATCTTCCGGGATAGACATTCCCCGTTCCCGGATCACATGGATGCCTCCCAATGCTGCAAAATCGTCCGGATATAAAATACAAGTCGGCGGTCTTCTCAGATCAAGAAGCTTCTCTGTCGCTTCTCCCGCGCCCTTGGTATCACGGTATCTTGTCATCATCACATATTCATCCGGGATCTCCACTCCAAACTTTTCTGCTGTCCTGTAAAAAGAGGACAGACGGTTTGTTGTAACTGCGGAATCTGTACCGTGGATATATGCAATTCTTCGATGTCCCATCTGATAAATATAGGTGAACAGATCTTCCATTCCCTTTGCATTATCCGAAACAACTGCCAGACGATCATTGAAGATATAGTCGATGGTCACAACCGGAATATCACTCAGTGCAAGCTGCAGCACCTCCGGCTCTGAAAAATCAACACATGCAATCATAATTCCGTCAAATCCCCGATATCTGGCATGCTCCAGATACGTCATCCGCTTTCCGCCGGAGCCTCCGCAATTGACAAATGTAAGATCATAATCTCTTGCCTCTGCAGCTACCTTGAAGCTATCAATACTGCTGCGAAATAATCATGTGTCAGACCATTATGCTCTGCATCCGTGAAAAGAACTCCGATGTTATAACTGCGATTCGTCTTCAATGTCCTCGCAAACAGATTCGGACGATATCCCATTTCTTCTGCCTTCTCACGAATCATCTTCTTGCGTTCCTCGCTGATGTCTGCATGATCGTTCAGCGCCTTGCTGACTGTTGCAACGGAAACCTGACATTCCTTTGCGATGTCTTTTAAGGAAACCATATCGCCTACCTCCTGCCTTCGACACCTCCGTTTTTTCTTTGCGTCTTATCCTTATATCCTGCTGCTTTCTTTCACGCAGCAGTTTGTTACGTAAACGATATACTTAAACGTTTTCTTTAATTGCATTATATGCGCCATGCACATATATTTCAATACCTTTTTATTATTTTTAATCATTTTGCCACTTTATACAATTTGAAAATCAACTTTTTGTTATATTTTTACATTTTATCCTTCTCTTTCTACTTACGCATCATAGTTTCGCTGCAGTTTCGTCAACATAACCCAGAAAATCGTCCTTTGACGCTTTCATTTTCGTAAGCTGTTCCTTTTCATTTTCATTGATTTTATCGCATTTTTTCAATATAATTCGAAATATATAATAGCTCTGCGTTTAACTTAATCGTTTAAACTGCAGTTGCCTGGCACAGGCTTTCTTGTACAGCAGACGCCCCAAAGCATCCTGAAACCTCATTTCAAAAGAGGATCTGCGCAGAGCTTCTTCGGCACAAAGGCGTCTGTAGAATGGAGGTTTTTATGAAATACGGTTACTTTGATGATATCAACCGGGAATATGTCATCACAGATCCTGCAACGCCGCTTCCCTGGATCAACTATCTTGGCTGCCGCGATTTTTTCAGTCTTATTTCCAACACCTGCGGCGGATACTCTTTCTATAAAGATGCAAAGCTTCTCCGTTTGACCCGCTATCGCTACAACAACGTCCCTGCGGATTCCAATGGCAGATATTTCTATCTCAAAGAAGGAAACAGCATCTGGAATCCCGGCTGGCAGCCGACCCAGACCCCTCTGGATTTTTATGAATGCCGGCATGGAATGGGATACAGCCGCTTTACCGGGCAGAAAAACCATCTGAAGGCCTCCCTGCTCACCTTCGTACCTCTTGAGGATTCCTGCGAGATCAATCAGCTTACGCTTACCAATGATTCTGAGCGGGAGAAAACGATTCAGTTGTTTTCTTATCTGGAATGGTGTCTCTGGAATGCGGATGATGATATGAAGAATTTCCAGCGTAACTTCAGCACCGGAGAGGTGGAAATAGAAGGTTCCATTCTTTATCACAAAACAGAATACCGGGAACGTCGGAATCACTACGCTCTGTTTTCTGTCAACACACCGATAACCGCCTTCGAGACAGACCGGGATTCCTTTCTTGGTCCATACCGCAGCAATCAGAATCCTTCCGCTGTTGAAAAAGGCCAGCTCTCCAATTCCGTAGCCAGCGGCTGGTCTCCTATTGCAGCCCATCAGATTGATCTGACACTTCAGCCGGGCGAAAGCAAAACCTTTATTTTTGTCACTGCATATGTCGAAGTACCCGTTGAAGAAAAATGGGAAGCGCCGGGTGTCATCAATAAAAAGCCTGCCCATGCCCTTTTGTCACACTACAGTAATCCCGACCAGGTACAAGATGCTTTTCTTGCGCTTCGCCATTACTGGACAGCGCTTCTGTCCCGATATCATATTTCCTCTGACTCCAGGGAAGTGGATCGCATGGTAAATATCTGGAACCAGTATCAGTGCATGGTTACCTTCAATATGTCCCGTTCCGCTTCCTATTACGAATCCGGAATCGGCCGTGGTATGGGTTTCCGTGATTCCTGTCAGGATCTGCTCGGTTTCGTCCATCTGATTCCGGAGCGCGCCCGCGAGCGAATACTGGATATCGCAGCCACTCAGTTTGAGGATGGCAGTGCATACCATCAGTATCAGCCGCTGACCAAACGTGGAAACGCAGATATCGGCGGAGGCTTTAACGACGATCCTCTGGGCTGATCGCCGGTACGGTTGCTTACATCAAAGAAACCGGCGATTTTTCCATTTTAAAAGAGCCAGTTACCTTTAACAGCACCCCCGAACTCAGCAGCCGCTTTTGGAGCATCTGAAGCGCTCCTTTGACTTTACTGTAACGCATAAGGGACCTCACGGGCTTCCGCTGATCGGTCGTGCCGACTGGAATGACTGTCTGAATTTAAACTGTTTTTCCGCAGAGCCCGGCGAATCCTTCCAGACCTTTGGACCAAGTGAGGGTCCTGTCGCAGAATCCGTATTTATTGCCGGAATGTTCGTTAAATATGGGGAAGAGTACGCGCAGCTTGTCTCTCTTCTCGGCAATGCTGTGGAGGCAGTCCGTGCCCGTAAGGAGGTTGCAGCAGTCTATCAGGCAGTCCTGATTCCGGCTGGGACGGGGAATGGTTCCTCCGGGCCTACGATGCCTACAGTCACAAGGTCGGCTCCCGGGAATGTGAAGAAGGTCAGATCTTTATCGAACCCCAGGGCTTCTGCGTCCTCGCAGGCATTGGCGTACAGGAAGGGCTTGCGCAAAAGCCCTGGACTCTGTCCAAAACATCTGGATACCAAATACGGCGTCATGCTCCTGCAGCCTGCCTATACCAGATATCACCTGGAGCTTGGAGAGGTCAGCTCCTACCCGCCCGGGTACAAGGAAAATGCCGGAATCTTCTGCCACAATAATCCCTGGATTTCCATCGCAGAAACCGTCATTGGCAGAGGCAATCGCGCATTTGAGGTATATCGTAAAACCTGTCCCGCTTATCTGGAAGATATCAGTGACATCCACCGCACCGAGCCTTACGTTTATGCACAGATGGTTGCCGGCGCAGACGCTCCCAGACACGGTGAAGCAAAAAACAGCTGGCTGACCGGTACTGCGGCATGGACCTTTGTCAATATCTCCCAATACATCCTTGGCATTTGCCCCGACTGGAATGGTCTGCGTATCAATCCCTGCATTCCTTCTGATTGCAGCGGATATGATATCCACAGACACTACCGCAATGCCGACTATGATATCCACATCCAGAACCCGCACCACGTGGAAAAAGGAGTTGTTTCCCTTCTTGTTGACGGAACTCCCATTGACGGCTGTGTCGTTCCTTTCACCAAAGACAAACAGCACTATGACGTTACGGTTGTGATGGGCTAAACTGCTGATCTGCCCGGAACCTGCGTAAATTACGGATGTTTCGAATATTGTAGCAGCGCTCATCCATCCAAAGTTATAAAAATCAACCCCGGACAGAGTTTGAAAAATCACTCCGTCCGGGGTTTTTGATTCATGACAACAGAATGCTCGTCGAGCGTGCATTCTATTGTTGGAATTATTTATAAGTCCATCTGCAGCTCCGCCCAGACCGGGACAGAGACCGATGCGCCCTTTCTCGACACTGCAATTGCGGATGCCTGTGCAGCGATCGAAAGACACTGTTCCGCAGAAAATCCCTTTTCCTGCGCCATCAGAAAATATCCGGTAAAGGTATCTCCCGCCGCCGTGGTGTCAACTGCCTTTACTTTCTGTGCCGGGCAGAAATACCGTTCTTCCCGGTCTGCATACCATGCACCTTTTTCTCCGAGGGTCAGTACAACTGCAGCATTCGGATACTGAAACAGCATTTGCTCCAGAATGTCTTTTGGCTCGCTTTTTTGGGTCATTTGCTCGCCCTCTACCTCATTGATGAAAAACAGGGAAACCTTTTCCAGCTGCCAGCTTAAAATGCAATCTTCAAACGGCGATGGATTCAATACGATCGAAATGCCTCTGGCATAGGCCTTTTCCAGAATATCTTCGATTCCATTGATTTCATTCTGTAAGATCAGGACATCTCCTTTTTCAAAAGAATCCAGAACGCTATCGACATATTCCGCCGTCCACATCCGGTTCGTACCGCCAAACAGGACGATGCTGTTCTGTCCGTTTTTGTCCACCTGAATGATCGCATGCCCGGTTGCATTGTCTCGTTCCTGCACGAACCTGCAGTCCACACCAAACTCCTGTGCTGTTTCCAGCAGCTCACCTCCGTCAGACCCACCAAACCTGCAAGATACACCTTGGCACCAGCTTTTGCAAGGGCTGCAGCCTGATTAAAGCCTTTTCCTCCGCAGGTCTTATCCAACTTCACAGAAGCAATCGTTTCTCCCGGTTCGACAATATGATCCAGGGAATAAATATAGTCATAATTTAAGGAGCCCATCACAAGAAAGCGTGTCCCCAAGGACGCGCCCTGACATTGTGCTTTTGATAGTTCCGTTTCCTGCCCCTTCATTCTTTGGGATTTCATGAAGTACACCTCATCCGTATCGAAGAATATTTTGCATGGCTTCCGTTTCGAACAGACACGCCAACCGCGCCCTGCAGATAAGGATGGTCCGTATCTTCATATTCCAGTACAGCAGTCTCTGTCTGCAGCTGTTGGTTTTGTCTACATCCAACCGGCACTTCTTTGATCTCTGCATGCAGTCTTGCTCCCTGTGCGCAAACAGAAACCTCATAATCCCTGCCAGCTTTCCAGTCAAAGGCTGTCTCTGTCAGAACACGATATCCATTTTCATTTTTCAGGAGTGCAATTTTAGAGTCCGCAAGGAGTGCAACTGCATAGGAACGGATCGCCCCCTGTACGCGCACATTTACCATATTGTTTTCGCCTGTCAGGGGAGTCATTTCAAATACCGCCGTATAGTCTTTCCAGTCATATCTGCCAGTATACGCTTCTCCGAAATCTGCGCAGGACAGATACAATGCTCCCTGATCCAAATACAGATGTCCCTTCAGTCTGGTAAACTGGCTGACTTCTTTATGTAAGCCAGTCCACACTTCTGTCGTTTCCTGGCAAAAAATCGATCCGATAATCCGGTGTTCCATCTGCCCACAGATCATCCAAAAGTCCTGCAAAGGTCTGAGTTGCTTCCGTTCCCATCAAAAAAGATCAAAGCAGACTCCCATCTCGCCGATCAGCGCGCCCTCCCAGGACGGAATCCGGAAGCTCAGCTCCTGCCAACAGCCCTTTTTCAGATGTACGCTTTTGCCGGTAAAAATTTCTCCACTCCGCAGATCCCGCACATACAGGCTACAGTCCGCTTCCCCGGCATACCGGAAGCATTACACTTCCATGTACCGTCTGCCCCGGGTAAACCAGCGGTGAGAAACAGGGATCATATCTGCTGTCGTGAAAATCCTTCGGCTCATAGTAGGTTTTCTGATATACAAAGACACGTTCTCCGGAATTTACCGGAACTGCCGTCGCTTTCAGGCTTCTGCTGCCGCTATGTGCAGACTCATCCGTATTGCAAACACAGCATTCCCTCGTGATCGGATCCTTCTCATCCGTCACGCTGTCCACTCGAATCTGCATGGAATGCGTAGATCCCGGGAATTCAAAATGACAGCTGTGAATTCTTTTTCTCTGCAAGCTCCTTCCACGGCTCCGGAAGCTCTTCCCCCGCAAGCTCATATGCCATTTTCCCGATATACAAGGCTCCATAGGGAATGTCCATGATGTTTAGGGAGCCTATCACACTGGAGCAGACCAGCAGATCATGCACAGGTTTTCTCCAGCGGTCATAATCAATCCCCTCCAGACCATTTCGGACACCGATAATGGTTGCCACATTACCACCGTTACAATCGGTATCCCATCCACACATTGTAACGATAGCGATGGTATCTGAAAAATCGCCGTTTCCATATAACAGCGCCAGAATCATAACTGCAATATTCGGAATAATATGGCAATTCCCCGGATATTTATCATAACCGTAGTTTGCATGAATATAGGCAAAGCAATCTCTCCAGTTCTGCGGATGCTCTTCATAAAACTCCATTACTGTCCGTACGATCTTCGCATATTCACAGTCTGACGGAATATAGGAAAGTCCTGTTTCCAGAATCTTTTTAGATCTCTTTTTCCTCAAATGCGACACTGATGCACACAGCCACAAAATACCGCCGTATAACGCATTGCCATCATGCGTTACACTCGCAGCCTTGCTGGCCAGTTTTGCAGCCAGCGCTGGATTGCCCGGTGCAACCAGTCCCCAGGTATCAATAAATATCTGTCCGCCGATCTGCTCCGCTATTGTACTTCCATTCTGCGCAATACTGCCGCTTCGCGGCGCGGGTATGCCGCTGCGCAGGTTCAGATATGCCGTATGCTCCGTACTCGTTCCGTAACCGCCCCACCAGAAAAATCCATGCTCATAGGGTGCGTAATTTAACAGCGCATTTGCAACATCCTGTGCTGTCATTTCTGCTCCATGTCCGCCATCCTCAAGGCCTCTCAGATAGAATAACGGTCCGTTGCTGTCATCATCCGCTGCAAACTCCCGATAATCCACCGGATAATCTGTCAGTTCTCCATAGATATTTTTTATTTTCTCATAGGTCCAGCCTTCTACCGGCGCTCCATAACGGATACCTATGATTTTGGCCAACCAGCCTGCGTAAATACGCTCCAGATATTCTTTTTTCATACCTGTCCCTCTTCAGCCAAAATTCGCCAGCTTTGTAAACAGATCCGAAAAAACTTTATCCCTGTTTACATGATAAACATAACGCATCAGATGTCGCTTCGGATCCACAGAATAATGCCCGTCGTATTCCGGGATCGGGCTGGGCATCAGATAATCCTCCATGAAGCGCTCATCCAGCAGCCATGCGACGGTTGTGATATCCCAGATCACACGGGACCATGCCAGTTCGTTACTGCACCGGCGTCCCTCCGTCTTTGTCGTGCTGACCAGATAATCACAGAGTCGGTTTTTTCCCTTCAGATAGGCATCCAGCTCCGGTCCTGTCGTCGTAACCTCCGATACAACGCCAGAGCAAGGGAAGCTGCACCAATGCGGCTCCGCACTCAAAAATGATCCTTGCCGCGGCAACGTCCTGATACAGATTAAATTCTTTGTTTTCCGGCCAGTGCAGTACATTGCCGCCCAGCCATACGATCACGATCCGGTCGATAATATCCGGATTTTTCAAAATTGCAGAAGCCACATTTGTGATGGCGCCGATTGCAAGCACATACAGCGGTTTTTCCGGAGTATAGTTCATTGCACGGGCCGCCAGATCTGACGCTGCAGGGGATTCTACCGCTGTCTCTTCATCCGGCAGGTAGCCTATCGAGCCTTTGTATACACTTTTTTCAGCTCGTCCTTTCCCATCAGCGTCAGAATATTTAAGATCTCCTGATAGCTTTTCTCCATTCCATCTGCAGGGCCTGTGGATTTTTCATTAAAAAACGGCGCTGCATAGATTGCCTGTAAATGGAGTTTTTCTGCAGAGCAAATCAGATACGAAACAGCGAACTGATCGTCAATTTCATTATAGGTATCAGTATCCAGGACAACATCTACCGGTCCCGTCGGTCTGCTCAGACGGGCAAGAAGTCCCGGATCCTCCTGTTTTTGGGTACCCATTGTGTTCCTTTGTTCTGTTTCCATACGTAATCTCAGCTCCTTTTTTATTTCTGCCCGCCCTTTTTTGCTCCGCAGATTTTTTTTTGTAACTGTTCCATACCCTCACAGTTACATTTTTTTCCTTTATTCCTGAGGTGCCTTTTCTCCGGTTACGCGATCCATTGTATAAAGAATGGATGCCTTTTTATAGAATGCTCGATATGCGATCTGATCTGACATGTGATTTTTCTCCGGTGTTCCATACAGCGGATTCTCCAGGATTTTCTCTGCACATACGATCAGCTCTTTTTAAATAGGTTTTGGGAATCGGATGCACATAATGCCCCGGGAAGATCAGATCAAACTCAGCTTCTCTGCCCTCCAGATGCTTCAACGCTTTTGCATAATGCTCCATCGTATCCGATTTGCAGCGATCCATGATCAGAGTCGGTGTGCTGACTACCGAATCGCCGGAAAACAGCAGACGGTTTTCAGAATCCAGCAGGCAGATTCCCATCCTTCGTATGTCCGAAGGTCTCGATCACCTCCAGCTTACGTCCCCCCAGATCAAATACCTTTCCTTCCTCGATGGGATTCACACGATACTCATGAAGATAAGAAATCGTATCTGCTACAGACGCTTCTCCGTTATATTCTTCTCTATCCAGCTGTCTCTCGATAAAGGCGCGGCGTACCTCCTGACAGTTCTGCTCCTTTAAAACACTGACCGCATTTTTATGTGCATAAACCTCATCAAACCAGACATTGCCGCCAGCATGGTCATAATGATGGTGGGAGTTTACTACCAGACAGGGCAGATCCGTCAGTTCCTTTACAACTGCATGTACATTTCCTGCACCAACGCCTGTATCCAGCAGCAGTGCCTGTGTTTTTCCGATGATCAGATACATCAGCGCAATGCCGAATTCATCAATCGCATATACTCCATCTGCTACCAGCTGAACTGTAAAACCGTTAATTTTCCGAATATTCATGTTATCCATTTTTATTTTCTCCTTTATTATAACACTTTTTCTTTTTTCTGAAAATTCGGAATTGATCTGTGCAAGTTATTTTTCATCCCGGCTTATGGGAATTTCCAATCCGTCATATGCCACAACGATCTGATATTCCGGCTTTGCATCCGTCATAATCCCTTGAAGCTTTTCATGGGGCGCCGTATGGCACTGATTTATATGGGAAAGATATATTTTGGTATCCTGCCGGATCGTTTTATTTTTTTCAAATGTATCCAACAGCTCCAGAAAAGTATCCGCACATAAATGGGTATTCCATTCCTCCTGCAGCTTCAGATTTCCGAATGTACATTCTGAGATCCAAAGGTCAAGATTCTGATTTTTCATGAAATCAAGAGTTTCTTCCTCATACAGTCCGGTATCCATTCCATACAGCATTTTTGTTCCGTCTTTTGCCTTCAGCACATAATTTGCGCTGCGCTCTTTTGCCATATTCCCGCCGTGATTTCCACGGATCGGTGTAACCTCATATTCCCCTATGGAATAGGTTTCAAAATATTTCAGCTTGTGAAAGGCATAAATCCCCTTTTCTTCCATTCCCCGGAGAGTTCCTCCAAATGCGATCTCACTGTCACGCAAGAGCTCAATGAACCGATAGCCCTCTTCCGAAAAATAGAAATGCACCGGTGTTGTCCGAAGATGCGTTGCCATGCTCATAAGTCCCAATGCCGTAAAATTAAAATGATCATCATGGGTATGTGTAATCAGAACATGCTCAATGTCACACATAGAACCATATTGAAGCGCCTGGGTGAAAATATCCGGCCCCATATCAATCATAATATTCCTGCCCAGTCGAAAGCAGGAACGCTTGCGGACATCCTTTCCGCCATGCTCACGGGCATAATTGCACATCGGGCAGTCACAAAAGGGACTCGGCACACCCTCTGATGCTCCTGTTCCATAAAAAATACCTGTGTCAGTCATAAATTCCTCCTTATAGAAATAGTTTTGTCTTTCCGTTACGGAATGCCTGTTTGCATTTTCAGAATTTCATCTGTTTGCACGTTCTGACGCCATTGACATAAATATCGTTTGCCAGCTCCGTAACCAAACGAAGATCCTGCCAGGTTTCACATTTTTGCCCCATAAAGGTAATATTGTCAAAGTAAATATCATGGACACGTACTTCTTCTGTCGGCGTCTGGTATCCTCGGATCAGGGAAACCGGAATATCGCCGTTTAATACCTGAATGTTGTCAAAATGAATATCATTGATCTCCCCTTTGGAAACCTGCTGTGTATACTTGCAGAGCAGAACCTTGATATCGAACAGCTTCTGCTCCGCCTGCTCTATCCGGATATTTCTGTAATGGACGTCATGCACATGACCGCCATCCGCCTGATGGATGGAGATTGCTGCGCCGCCCATATTTCCTTCGTACTGACAGTGAATGATATCACAATCCTCAAATACGAGATCGTGGATCTCACTCTGAAGCCCATAGCCTAATTCAATTGCATTGCCCGGCTCTGCATTCCAGAGCACATTGTTGTGGACATATACTTTCGTCACATCCCGAACAGTCGAAGTATCCGCAATCAGCCCATGCGCCTTAATACAGATACTGTCATCCGTCGAACGGATAAAGCAATTCTTTACCTCCACATCCTGACTGCTCGTAATATCAATACCATCTCCTGTTACAATTCTTGACATGATATTCATATCATCAATGACCACATGATCGCATGCCGCCGGAACCACATGCCAGGAGGGTCCGTCTACTGCCGTAAAGCCTTTTAAGAGAACATTGTTGCACCACTTGATATAGATAAAAAACCGATGGGCATTACTGTCCGGCAGATGCCAGCAGGCTCCATTGACGATTCCGTTTCCTACAATGGAAATATTATCACAATGATCCGCATAAATACAACCAGATACCACGGCCCCCTCTTCGATATAGACCGTATCATTCGGCTTTAAGGTAAGGATCCCGACATTGTATACTTTTCCTTTTTCAAAGCAGATCGTCGTATTTTCCGGTTTTTCGATTCTGCGGAGCAAAGCACGAATAATGCGTCATGCAGACCGCCGTCTGTCTCTACCGTAAAATTTTTTCGGCTCGTCGAGATGAATCTGAACGGTCTCTCCCTTTATGGAAGGGACGATTCCAAAGCTGGTCGGACGAATTGCCAGCTTCTCAAAGGGTGTATGAATCGAAATTTCCAGATCATAGGCTTCGTCATCTACTACAACAACATAATCAAAGGAGTCTGTATGATATACCACGCGCTCCGTTCCATTGCAGATAACACTGTATTTTGTTGATTTTTCCAGTTCCTCTACGGAATTCAAAATAAACCGCGGCTCCTCGATCGGATCCGGATTGGGATAATAAATTAAATCGTTTTCAAAATCCTTCATGTCTCTTTTTCCCTCCTGTTTAACCTTATTTAACAAAATGGTGTCTGCCATTCTATTGTCATGGCTCGTCCCGGATCGAGACCCACCTGTATTTTTAGATAATCAAATTTCAGAAGCTCTGCATTTCGCATTTTACTGCTGCATGTCTACTTCATCCTGGATTTCCTTTGTAATCTCATCTCCGCCGGATGCCTTCCATTCCTCTACAAAAGAGTCAAAGGCTTCGATTCCTGCTTTGCCTGTAATGATCTTTGCAAAGGTCTCCTCCTCCAGCTTTGTCAGGTTCGCCCATTTGGAATCCATTGTCTTGGTTCTGCCGTCATAGCTGTTATAAATCGGAACATATTCCTCATTTACAAGGGTGCATCACCTACCATAATGGAAACCAGACGAGGCAGATTGGTCTTTGCCAGATCTTCATCTTCAAAGTTCCAATATTCCAGACTGAAGTCATCATAAGGCTCTTTTTTCAGCTTTGTGATCGCTTCCATATCGTTCTTCAGAAGCTTATGGGTGCTGTAATCCACATCATCAATTCCGATTTCGCCTGCAAGATATTTCTTCAGGCAATCATAGGATACTTCGATTTCATTTGCATTGTCATATACGTTGTATAAAGGATATAAATCTGAGGTGCTAAGTCCACTTGTTATACCCGAATCTACCCAGCCCTGCTCATATCGATCAGATAGTTAATGATCTTAAAGGCAGCTTCCGGATTTTTGCATTCCTTGCTTGCTACAACATATTTCGTTGTGGGCTCTGCCATATGGGTATAGAATTTTCCGTCCTCCGCAAGGGGTGTGAAATATGCCTGCCAGTCGGCTTCCTGTGCCAGAGTCGCATCGCCAACTGTATATCCACACCACCAGGGGCCAAAGAAAATACCCACCTTTCCTGAAAGCAAGGGCTCTGTACTGTCATTTCTTACCAGGATCTCTGTATCGATCAGACCATCTGCATACAGACCTGCAACCTTTTCCAGTGCAACCTTGGTTTCTTCTGTAATAGAACCGTAAACAACATTTCCGCTATCATCCTTCAGCCAGTATTTCGGATAAGACTGAAAAGCGCTGAACAGAGGATCCAGACCATAGCGATTACCGCCGTTTCCGTTTACATAATCTGAATTCGCAGGCCCAAGGATACCGATCGTATCATTTTCACCATTGCCATCCGGATCTTCGTTGACAAATGCCTCGGCAACAGCAACCATCTCATCCCAGGTTCTGGGTGCTTCCAGACCAAGATTATCCAGCCAGTCCTGACGGATCCACATTTCATTTACACCGCCCGCTGTAATGTTGGGTGCCGGAATCGCCATCATCTCGCCGTCTTCATTGCAGATAACCTTCTGCAGTGCTTCGCCGCCGGATTCCACATAGCTCTTCAGCTTGTCTGATGCATAGTCTTCATAGTAGCTTCCGATGGGCTGGATCAGATCGTATTTTAACAGTGCACGATACTGCTCTGCGTTTACATTCATCAGCTCCGGAATCGTATTACTGCCGATACACAGGTTCATCTTTTCATTATAATCTGAGGAAGATGCAACCCAGTCATATACTACATTGATATTCAGATCCTCTTTCAGCATATCCAGAAAGGTGTTGTCCTCATAGGTCATTCCTTCCGGTATTTTTGCATTCGGATTCATGCCTCCCGCCAAGATGTACCGTAACCTCTTCCGGATACTTTGCTAAAGGAAGATCTTCCTTTGCAGTTCCCTCTGCTTCCTGCACCCCTGTCCACCAGGCCGCATCGCTTCCCGTACTTGCTGCGGACGATCCACAGCCTGCCGCTGAAACCAGCATTGCTGCAGCACACAACCATACCAATACCTTTTTCGCTTTCATACCCTTCTCCTTTTCTTTTATTTGCGCCGGCAAAGCCTGCCGGAAATCACAACAACCTTATCCTTTTACCGATCCAAGTGTAATACCGGTTACAAAATACTTCTGTAAAAACGGATATACTGCCAGCACCGGAATCATGGCGATCACGATTTTCGCCGCATCCAGGGACTGGTTGTTCAGCTTCTGAACCTGCGCGATCTGTTCTACGTTCATCGTTGAAAAATCATATGTAACAACCAGCTGCTGAATATACGTTTGCAGCGGATAATTGGACTGATCCTTGCACTCAGTACCATTCCCTGGAAGAACTCGTTCCAGTACTGTACGATGGTAAACAATGCGATGGTCGCTATCACCGGTTTGGCCAGCGGAATAAAAAATCGAAGTCAGACACTTCCAGGGTTCGGCACCATCCACCAGCGCCGCTTCCTCCAGCTCTGCCGGAAGATTCTTAAAGAAATTCACTGCCAGGATCAGATTGTATGCATTTAATCCCATACCAAGCACCAGACCCCAGATGCTGTCTACCAGGCCATAGCCCTTCATTGTAATATACCACGGAACGGTTTCCTCCGTTAAACAGCATGCAGAATACCAGAATCCACATAAAAATGGATCTTTTGGAAACTGCTTAGAGGTTCTCGACAGGGGATATGCCGCAAGCAGGATACAGAACATGCTGACCCGGTTCCCAACAGCACTCTCTGGATCGATACCCAGAAGGAGCGGAAGAAACCGACTCCCCAAGGACCTTCTGGTAAGAGAACAGGTTAAATCCAACCGGCCAGAAGGATACCAGACCTGCATTGACCGCTTCCCTTGCTGCTCAGGGAAACACATATTACAGAGGCTATTTTGCTTGACCTCTGTCCTTGTTGTGTTTCAGAATGCATTCCAGAGGAACCAAGAATAGAAAAATCAATCATCCAATACTGGGATAACTACAAACTGTTTTTAATCCTGAAGCAGCGTCGATGGCGTTGCACCAATCCTGATTACCTTTACGACATCAGTGATTCATTCAAGTTTGTAGCAAAAACAGAAGGACAACAAACGCAACAGATATGCTTATTGTTGATGCATATCGAAACCTGGCTGAATCGTCAGCATCTATAAGCAAAAGATTCCATGTGTCGGATACATATGCGCATGATGTATTTGACCGGCCTTATGTAAACTTAATCGGCTTCCTCACAGATGCTATTTCTGTTGATGAAGTATTTCTGGATATGGACGATAACTGCAAGTATGCTTTTTGGTCATTCAGGATTTTTCGCTGGAGAGCCCATTGATCTTTTACGAAGCAGACGAAATTTGAATGTCACCGAACCATACTTACATCAATTCCACCCGAGGTGAACGTAATTTTTTCCCATAATAATCTTTTGCAAATGTTTCTTCTTCCATTTTTTTCAGGTTAGCCCATTTGGCCTGCATAGTTTCTGTCTGACCGCTATATGCATTGTAAACCGGTATATATTTATCATTTACCAATGGATTACCGCCAACCAGAAGTGTTCCATTTATCTAGGCTGAAATCATCATAAGGTTCCTTTTTCAGTTCAGTAACCGCTTCCATATCATTCTTTAACAATTTGTGCTGTGAGAAATCGACATCATCCATTGTAATCTCTCCTGCAAGATATTTTTCAAGAGTCTCAGTGGATACTTCAATCTCATCTGCATTTTCGTAGACATTCCATAACGGATAAAAATCCGAGCAACTTCCATTTCTGTGGAGGTAATACCATCTGTCTACCCACTGTTGTTCATTTTTTTTGATCAGATAATTAATAATCTTAATAGCAGCCTCCGGATTCTTACAGGCCTTGCTTACTACTACATATGGTCTTGTAGGATCCGGCATATGAGTGTAATATTTTCCGTCCTCTGACAGTGGTGTAAAGTATGCACGCCAGTCTGCCGCACCTGCCAGTGTAGCATCTGACACCGTATAACCAATCCACCATGGTCCAAAGAAAATTCCGACCTTTCCAGACAAAACAGCTTCCTGACAATCGCTTCTAACAAGCATTTCCGTATCAATCAGCTTATCTGTATACAATTTCTGGATTTTTTCCAGGGCTGTTCTGGTCTCCGGCTGAATTGAACCATACTTTACAGTTCCATCCTCATCCTGCAGCCAGTACTGTGGATAAGACTGGAAGCTGCTGAACAACGGATCCAGTCCAAACTGGTTTCCTCCAATTCCATTCATGTGATCTGTATTGCTTGGTCCAAGAATTCCAATGGTATCAGCTTCCCCGTTGCCATCCGGATCCTGGGTTACGAATGCCTCTGCTACTGCTGCCAGCTCATCCCAGGTTCTTGGAACCTCCAGTCCAAGATTATCCAGCCAGTCCTGACGGATCCACATTTCATTGATTCCACCTGCTGTTATGGCCGGAGCCGGAATCGCCATCAGTTCTCCATCTTCATTGGAGATACATTTTTTCAGCTCTTCTCCACCGGATTCCACATATCCTTTCAGTGTATCAGAAGCATAGTCATCAAAATACTGATCAAGCGGCTGGATCATATCATATTTCAGAAGTGCCCTGTACTGTGTCGCGTTGACATTCATCAGTTCAGGAACCGTACCACTTCCGATACACAGGTTCATTTTTTCTCATCAAAGTCAGATGGAGGATGCAATCCAGTCATATACAACCTTGATGTTAAGATCTTTTTTCAGAAAATCTAAGTATGTATTATCATCATAAGCCATTCCAGCCGGAAGCTTGGCATTCGGGTTCAGAGAACCACCAAGATGAACCGTTACGGTTTCCGGGTATTTTGACAGTGGGAGATCTTCCTTGGCTGTTCCTTCTGCCTCACTTACTGCTGTTGTCTGTGTGTTTTCTTCTGATGTTTTGCCGCAGCCTGCCAGTGAGTCGCAACGGCTAACGCCATTGCACTGGCAAATGCGATCAACTGTTTCTTTTCATACTTCTTCCTCCTTTTTTATCCTTTTACTGATCCAAGTGTAATACCATCTACAAAATATCTTTGCAGGAATGGATATACAATTAGTACCGGTATCATAGCTATAAATATCTTTGCTGCATCCAATGAGAGATTATTTAATTTCATCGCCTGTGCAATCTGTTCTACGTTCATTGTAGAATAATCCAGTGTTACAACCATCTGCTGGATATAGGTCTGCAGTGGGTAACTGCTTTGTCTTGTACTCAGGACCATTCCCTGGAAGAATTCATTCCAGTACATGACCATGGTAAAAAGTGCAATGGTTGCCACCATCGGTTTTGCCAGCGGTATGTATATGGATATCAGATTTCTCCACGGTCCGCCGCCATCAACAAAACATGCTTCTTCCAACTCTGATGGAAGATTTTTAAAAAAAGTTCACTGCAAGGATTACATTAAACACCTGT
>VOFC01004184.1_pt1 | contig 35882 bp, 67 predicted proteins | sample 5384161 | NCBI WGS metagenome assembly VOFC01 (sample SAMN12384722, study PRJNA508395) | human gut metagenome | isolation source: healthy gut B | host: Homo sapiens | reverse complement strand
TTTAGGAGTCCGGCGGTTATCTCAATTCCGTCAGAAGTTGCGATTTTTTCAGGAAATAGTCGTATAAAGGGAAGAGGACTGAAAGAGCCATACAGGTAAGTCCTGCGACGATGTATATTTTCGAACGAACGATCATTCGGTTGTTGCCGTTGCCGTAGCCATCACCAGTGTAATGAGTTCGAAAGCACTAAAATAGGAGAGTCCGTGAAATAGTGAAAGAGGAAGACGGAATCAATGATACTTAGAGGATACTAACCAGACCTTTCATAGCCGACGATGCGTCATCTCTGCGGCGGGGCTCCGTCGGCTTCTTGTCCAACAGCCGCATCAGCAGACAGCCGATGATGGGAATGGAGAGAAACCAGGTGAAGCACCAGGCGCGTGGGATGGCATCCGGCGATGTTGAAGCCAGTAATTGAGCAGGGCGATCCCGACGGTCGTATAGCCCCATACGAGGAAATCAAGCCCCGCATGGTTTTTCCAGCCGGTTGCGGGTAAGCTTGAATCATGCGCGAGATGAGTTCCATACTTCCTCTCGTGCGTCCCAATTTTCTCTTCCATACGGTGAGTTTTGATGATTATATATTTTCAGCGATGCCGCTTTTTTTCTTTTCGGCAGATTCGGTATCCGTTCGTTGGCGCCCGTTTTGACTGTGTTTACAAGGCATCCCTCGCCCCTCGAAATGAGCCTCGGGCCGTTGTCCGACCGTATCGGAAATCGAGTTTTTTTCGTGCGGGTCCGACCGTCGGCGGATCACCTGCATCGTCATCGTCCGAGAGTTTTGTCGGTGGAATATCAGATCCAGAATAAGACTGAGCCCCAGCCTTCCGGCTATGACCCACAGCACCCACCAATAGTGGGGCGTCGTGAGGGCATTGACTGGCCAGAAATGCACAAATTACGGGCGTATGTTATCCATTCCCGGATGAGCCGGCGCTTTCTGCGTGCGCTTTCATCGATTTTTCGAGTTAAGTTTCCATAGCTTTCGGTTTTGTTGGTATTACAAATATAAACCACTTTATTTTTATAAACCAAATAAAATGCCCCAAAAAATTGAAATTTTACGATGATTCGGGCAGGGGGCGTTGAGGATGAAATGTACGGGGTGGGGCCGAAAGGCTTTACTGAGATCTGTTAAATTATGGTATTATATGCGTGACTGTTTTTTTTTACTTCTGGCGGTAGCCAATTTTGCGGGTCAAGTTATTCGGATGCGGTCACCCCAACTTTTTTCTTTGGAGGGCGCGAGAAACGTCCGAGCATTGTCGGTCAGATTCGATCGGAGGGCAGTATATTGATTCGAGATATATCTTCGTGGGCCTTTATTCGACGGTTGCAGCGTCGAATCTGAAGGGACGTTTATTCGCAGGCTTGTGGCCGCGTTTATAATTCGCCCCTTGCCTGCATCCTTTTCCCGGAGGGATTTGGGGTGCTGTGCTTTCGAAGAGGTACATTAATATAGTACCCGCGTCGCATGCTTTTATCCGAGCAGGATCAGGCTGAGGGCCATGATCGCCATGCCGCTCATCACGCCGTAGATCGAGATGTGGGCTTCGCCGTATTTCGCGGGCGGCCGGCGCAGTTCGTCGATTGATGAAAAACCATGATTCCGGCGACGAACTGAACAGGATGCACCCCCATCAGACGGGAGACATGAAACGGCATGAGGACGGGCATAGGCCAGCAACAGCGCCGACTGGCTCTTGCCAAACCTGATAGACAGCGAATAGCGGAAGGCCATCCGGTCGCCGGTGGCGTAAAAGACGGGGACCGAAACCGGCGATGCCTTTCGATGTTGTGATGCGATGGCGATGATGGCGATACCCAGCGTGGGATTTTCGACGGCGGTGGCGAAGGTGGCGATCCCCGGGAAGTTAAAAGATGATGATGACCAGAGCGGTCATCAGTCCCATGCGCATCGTTTGGCATTTTTCGGTTTTTCTCCAGCTCTTTGATCATAGGGCATCGTGCGGGTTCTTTTTTTTTCGAACGAAGGCACCAGCCGGTCGATGACGCCGATCAGCAGTACGCCGCCGAAAAAGGCCAGGGTCGTAATACCCATCCCGGTTTGGGGCCGTAGATGGCTCGATAGCAACGTCCCGTGCCTGTTGGAACAGTTCGACGAACGAAACGTAGATCATCACGCGCCGCCCGACAGTCCCAACGAGAACGAAAGCAGTCGCTTGTTGGTACGGTGGGCGAAAAAGGGCTATCAGCCGCCGATACCGGTTGCCAGGCCGGCGCCGAGGGTGAGCATCGGGGTACAAAAAGAGTGTGAGCCATCTCGAATACTGTTTTTCAGTTGGTCTTTGCAAAGATAGTGCAAGCCGAAAGCTGTGTCAAATTTATTTGGATGCAACCGAGCGCCGCCTGTTTTCTGTAAAGATCGTGCACGCGGAAGCTGCCTGGTTTTATTTGGAAGCGGCCAGCCGCTCTATTTGCCGTAAAGTTAGTGAATTTTTATCTTCTTTGCCGGAGAACATCGAATAAGGAGTGTGCGTTGTGTAGTAAATCCCGTCGTATGGCGATCGATTCAATTGTTTTCGGCAGGAGAAGATCACTATTCCCGGCGAGTCGCGTGTTTTCCTGATCCGGTCTTTTTGCGGCGCTTGAAAAATATCGAGCGCAGTGCACGATGAAATTATTCTTGAAAAATTTTATTTAATTTGTTGGATAAGTAGTGTTATATATGTATTTTTAGGGGGTATGGACGATATTTTTCGAAAAGATGGGTACGAATGGTGTAATAATTGTTACCTTTGCAATAAACAAGGCAGGTTCATTCTGATCTTTATCTTCTTTGCATTTTCCCGACCTATATCCCGTCCGGATTTTTCCATCGTTGAAATCGACCTTTGTAAACTTTCTTTGTTTAGGCAATTTCTGCTTGAGTATGTCTGTCGCAGGCAGAAGAGAGCCGTTGCCGGGTTTTGTTAACGATGTCCCGAAATTGAGATTATTTTTTTTACTTGCATACGCCTGTTCTGACCGCCCTTTTCAGCGTGGTTCGGGCAGATTGCGCTGTCGGGGAACAAGGTGTGCGTGACTGCGGTTTTCGACTGGAACAGGAAACTTCCTCGCTTCCGTTTTTCCGCTTCCGCACCGGATGCCTCCGCGACAGATGAAAACTCCGTCGTACGACGGAATTATACGATGATTATGACATTTTAACGAATTGAAAATTACCGACCCTATTTTGAAGGCGATCGGTGAAAAAGGATACCTGGCTCCTACGCCCATTCAACAAAAGGGTATTCCCGTGGCGCTCGATGGGCGCGATATAGCGGGGCATCGCCCAGACCGGGACGGTAAGACGGCGGCGTTCGCCATTCCGATCCCGCAGCATTTTGAGCAGTGGGATGCAGGCAGAGCCGACCGACGTGCGCGCGCAACCGGCGGGGGCGGAATCATGGTCGGAATACGGAGGCGGCCGATCCGCCCCGATCCGACCCCTACCCGGGAGTTGGCCGTGCAGATCGGCGACAGTTTTTCGGATTACGGAAAATATGTCGGTCTGAAGCATCTGACGATTTTCGGCGGTGTGAAACAAGTCCCGCAGGTCGAGGCGCTTCGTGGCGGCGTGGATATTCTGATAGCTACGCCGGGGCGCCTGCACGATCTGATCGGACAGGGGTTCGTCGAACTCGACGCGATTACGCATTTCGTGCTGGACGAAGCCGACCGGATGCTCGACATGGAATTCGTCGCCGACATCAAACGTCTGTCGCTGCCGCTGCCGAAGTCGCGTCAGACCCTCTTTTTTTTTCGGCGACGATGCCCGGACATCGTGGCGCTTTCCCCGAAAAGTATGCTGACCGACCCGTGCGGGTGGAGGTGACTCCGGTTTTCGTCGGCGGTGGCCGCGATCGATCAGCGGGTCTATTTCGTGGAGAAGCCGGAGAAGAAGAAACTGCTCGTATCTCTGCTCCGCGAGGAGGATAAGTCCGTTCTCGTCTTCCCGCACCAAACACGGAGCGGACAAATTTTTCGCGTCTGCTCTCCAAGTCGGGTATTCGAAGCGAGGCGATTCACGGCAACAGTCGCAGAATCACCGCCAGCGCGTACTCACGGATTTCAAGTCCGGCAAGATCCGGGTGATGGTCGCTACGGACATCGCTGCCCGTGGCATCGACATCCGGGAACTGAGATCGTCATCAATTACGATCTGCCGGATGTGCCGGAAACGTACGTACACCGTATCGGCCGCACCGGTCGTGCCGGACATTCCGGAACCGCCCCCGTTCTGCACCCTGGACGAGCGGCCGCTCATGAAAGACATACAGCGGCTGACAGGCAAAAAACTCAATGCGGAAACATACCGTGCATAATAATCTTTAAGTTGAATTTAATGGCAAAATCGCAAACATTCGGAAAAAGAGAGAACGAAAAAAAAAAAAGCAGGCCAAGCGCTTCGAAAAACAGAAACGCAGGGAAGAACGCCAGGCCGGAGGAAGCTCCTCGCTCGACGATATGATCGCCTATGTGGACGAGAACGGGAATATTACCGACACTCCGCCCCAGCTGCGGCCGAAAGTCGAGATCCAGCTCGAGGATATCGTGATAACCACGCCTAAAAAGGAAGATATTGCGGCCGAACCGCTGAAAGGGCGTGTCGAGTATTTCAATACCGAGAAGGGGTACGGGTTTATCAAGGACCTGGCTTCGACGGAAAAATATTTTTTCCATATATCTTCGGCTCCCGAAGGGATCGGCGAGGGGCGGATTGTCCTTTTCGAACTCATGCGGGGTACACGCGGTATGAATGCGGTGAAAATCGCATTTGCGCAATAAACATTTATCCACAGTCAAAATAGAAAAAAATGAACATTTACGTATCGAATTTGAACTTCCGCACCCGGGGCGAGAGTTTGCAGACTTTATTCGGGGAGTACGGAGAAGTATCTTCCGCCAACATCATCACCGACCGCGAAACCGGCCGCTCGCGCGGCTTCGGTTTCGTCGAAATGCCGGACGAGTCGGCCGCACGGAACGCGATTAACGCGCTGAACGGTTTCGAGCTCGACGAGCGGGCTATCAACGTCAATGAGGCCCGTCCGAAGACCGAGCGCGCGACCGGGGTGAAATTATGGCTCCAATCGGGGCGGCGGTTACGGGCGCAACCGGTATTGATTCGGATCGGCCGGAAAGAGCGGGGGAGGAGCGTTGAACGCCCCTCCCCGCTCTTCGATAAGGCCGTGCTTTTTCCGGTGGGGGATGGGGGCGGAGGTTTCCGGAGGAACGCTCGATGGCCGTCCGGTCGGGTGGACGGGCGTCGGAGCGCGGACCGAAACTTCTGCCGGGGCGTATCGTTCTGTCGTTGCAGGATGCCGGCGAAATTTTTGGCCGGGTTATCTTGCCGAAACCGTAAATTATGCTTACCTTTTGCCCCTGATAACACCGGAACCCGATCAAGCCAATGTTTAGTTTCATACCGAACGCATTTCAGGAGGCCCAGTACGTACGGCGCCGTCATTTCCGGGGTAATCATTCGGAAAATATTTCCAATTTTTATTATAATTTTTCCAAGTTATTAGGGTAGCTGTCCAAGTTGCCCTATTTTTTTGTGCACCCAGCCGCGGCGAGGTGCGAAACGGTACAGCAAAATGAAGACGATTCTCAAAGGTGCGAAGTTCTATCGGGACGGAAGGTTCGAAACGGGCGATCTGGCGATCGAAGACGGTAAAATCGTTGCTATAGGCGGTCGGGTCGCGCTTGAGGCGGACGACCGGGCAGTCGATTTGACGGGTTGTCATGTATTGCCGGGATTGGTCGATGTGCATGTCCACCTGCGCGAACCGGGTTTTTCGGAGAAAGAGACCATTGCGACGGGTACGGCTGCCGCCGCGCACGGAGGTTATACCACCGTTTGTCCGATGCCGAATCTCAATCCGGCTCCCGATTCGCCGGAGCATCTGGAAGCGGAGCTGGCTCTGATCCGCCGCGATGCGGTCGTTCGGGTGCTGCCTTACGGTTCCATTACGCGGGGACAGAAGGGACGCGGGGAGCTGGTCGATTTCGGGGCTCTGGCCGGAGAGGTCGTGGGCTTCTCGGACGACGGACGGGGGGTGCAGGGGGAGGAGCTGATGGCCGAAGCCATGCGTCGCGCCGCAGCGGTCGGCAAGCCGATCGTGGCCCATTGCGAAGTCGATGAATTGCTGAAAGGAGGGTATATCCACGACGGTGTTTATTGCCGCGAGCACGGGCACAAGGGGTATCTGCTCCGAGAGCGAGTGGCGGCAGGTGGAGCGCGATATAAAATTGGCAGCCGAAACCGGATGTCAGTATCATGTCTGCCACGTTTCGACCAAGGAGAGCGTCGAGCTGATTCGCCGGGCGAAGGCCGCCGGGTTGAAAGTCAGCGGCGAAACGGCTCCGCACACTACCTGCTGCTCTGCGACGAGGATTTGCAGGAGGACGGTCGTTTCAAGATGAATCCGCCGCTGCGGGGACGTGAAGACCGCGAAGCCTGCGGCAGGCCGTCGCCGACGGGACGATCGAGGTGATTGCTACGGATCATGCGCCTCCCACCGCCGAACAGACATCGCGCGGACTGGCCGGCAGCGCGATGGGTATCGTGGGGTTGGAGTGTGCTTTCCCGCTGCTCTATACCTATTTGGTGAAGCCGGGGCTGCTTACGCTGGAGCAGCTCGTCGAGCGGATGTCGATGGCTCCGCGCCGGATTTTCGGCCTCGGCGGAGGCTTGCAGGCGGGCGAACCGGCCGATTTAACGGTGTTCGACCTCGATGCGGAGTACGAGATCGATCCCGAAACCTTTCCTGTCGAAAGGCCGTGCTACGCCTTTTGCCGGCTGGCGGGTTGCGGGCCGTACGCTCTGGACGCTGGTCGGGGGACGTACGGCATACGCGACGGAGCGTTTCCGATAGACGGGGCGGGAGCGATGTGCGCGGATTGTCCCGGATCGGAATACGAAATGCGATTCCGTTTTTCGACGGGCGGTGACTGCGGTCGTCGCGGATTCTGCCGGATGCGGGAAACAGGGCCGGAAATTGAAAAATGAACGAAGACAAATTACGAAATAACCGAATATGAAACCATTCACCAAAAAAATCGTGCTTGAGTCGGGCCGCGAGTTCTACGGCTACGGTTTCGGCGCGGACCGGGAGGCGACGGGCGAGATCGTGTTCAATACCTCGATGGTCGGCTACCAGGAGATTCTCTCCGATCCTCCTATACCGACCAGATGGTCGTGATGACCTATCCGCTGATCGGCAACTACGGCATTACGGACGAGGATTACGAGACCAAGTATCCGACTATCGGCGGTATGATCGTGCGCGAATACAACGATCTGCCGAGCAATTTCCGCTATACCAAGACCCTTGGCGAAGTATGCGAGGAGTACGGCATACCCTGCGTCTGGGGATCGATACCCGTATGCTGACGCGCATTATCCGTGACGAGGGCACCCAGCGGGTGATCGTCGTCGATGCGTCGATGCCGCAGGAGGAGGCCCTGCGCCGCTTGAAGGAGGCGCCCGTGCGCCGCGACATGGTCGAGCGCGTGAGCTGCCGCAAGCGTTGGTTCTCCCGCACGGCCAATCATCGTTTCGACGTGGTGGCGGTCGATTGCGGCATCAAGCACAACATCATCCGCAAGCTCAACGAGAACGGGTTGCAACGTCACGGTGGTGCCCTACGATATTACGGCCGAGGAGGTGATGGCTTTCCGTCCCGACGGACTTTTCCTCTCGAACGGTCCCGGCGATCCGACCGACGTAATGCCGGTGGTCGAGATGGTCCGCACGCTTCGGGGGCGCCTGCCGATCTTCGGTATCTGCCTGGGACACCAGGTGATTTCGCTGGCTTACGGAGCCCGCACCTTCAAGATGAAGTTCGGACATCGCGGCGGCAACCACCCCGTGAAGAACCTCGAAACGGGCAAGGTCGAGATCACGAGCCAGAACCACAGTTTTGCGGTCGATACGGAGTCGCTGAAGGGCACCGGACTGACCCTTACGCACCTGAATCTGCTGGACGATACCGCCGAAGGCGTCGAATGCCGCGCCGATCGGATTTTCAGCGTCCAGTATCATCCGGAGAGTGCGCCCGGTCCGCAGGACAGCACCTATTTGTTCGATAAGTTTATCAAAATGATGGAGGAGAGTCAAAATGCCTAAGAGAACGGATATCAAGAAAGTGATGGTGATCGGCTCCGGCCCGATCGTGATCGGCCAGGCTGCGGAGTTCGACTACGCGGGTACGCAGGCTTGTCTGGCCCTCAAGGAAGAGGGGTACGAGGTCGTGTTGGTCAATTCCAATCCGGCGACGATCCAGACCGACGTGCAGATTGCCGATAAAGTCTATATGGAGCCGCTGACGCTCGAGTACGTGGCCAAGATCGTCCGTTACGAGCGTCCCGATGCCATCGTGCCGGGACTGGGCGGGCAGACGGGCTTTGAATCTGGCCGTGCAGCTCGCCAAGAAAGGCGTGCTTCAGGAGTGTCGTCGTGGAGATTCTGGGTACTTCGTTCCAGAGCATCGAGCAGGCCGAGGACCGCGAACTCTTCAAGGAGCTTTGTCAGTCGCTGGGCGAGCCGGTGCTGCCGTCGCTGATTGCTAACAATATCGACGAGGCGGTCGAGGCGGCGAAGCGGATCGGTTACCCCGTCGTGTTGCGTCCGGCCTTTACGCTGGGCGGTACGGGCGGCAGGCTTCGCCGACGACGAGACGCAGTTGCGCGAGATGATGCGCAATGCGCTTTCCCTCTCCCGGTGCATCGGGTGCTGATCGAGAAGAGCATCAAGGGGGTATAAGGAGATCGAATACGAGGTGATCCGCGACCACAACGATACGGCCATTGCGATCTGCAATATGGAAAACATCGATCCGGTCGGCGTCCATACGGGCGACTCGATCGGTGGTGGCCCAGCCAGACGCTGACCAACAAGGAGTATCAGTTGCTGCGCGACAGCGCCCCTGCGGCTGATCCGTGCCCTCAAGATCGAAGGCGGCTGCAACGTGCAGTTCGCGCTCGATCCCCTCTCGTTCAACTACTACCCGATCGAGGTCAATCCCGCGCGTGTCGCGGTCGTCGGCGTCTGGCGTCGAAGGCCAGCGGCTATCCGATCGCCCGCGTCAGCGCCAAGATCGCCGTGGGCCTTACGCTCGACGAGATCCGCATCGCCAATACGCCGGCCAGCTTCGAACCGGCTCTCGACTATGTGGTTACCAAGATCGCCCGCTTCCCGTTCGACAAGTTCAGCGACGCTTCGAACCAGCTCGGAACCCAGATGAAGGCGACGGGCGAGGTGATGTCCGTGGGCCGCACGATGGAGGAGAGCCTCCCTGAAGGCGGTGCGCTCGCTCGAAACGGGGGTCTGCCATATCTACCATAAGAAATTCGACGACTGGACGGTCGATCGGATGCTCTCCTATATCAAAGGAGGGAACGGACGACCGTCTTTACGCCATCGCCGAGAGCTGATCCGCCGGGGCGTCGAGCTGGCGCTGATCTACAACAGCACCAAAATCGACATGTTCTTCCTCGAGAAGTTTAAGAACATCGTCGAGTTCGAAAAGGTCGTAGCGGCCAATCCCGCGACATCGAAAAACGTTGCGCGACGCCAAACGCATGGGTTTTAGCGACAAGTTCATCGGTCAAGTTGGGGGGCATGAGCCAGAAGGAGATGTTCCTGCTGCGGCGCGAGCACAATATTTTCCCTGGTTTATAAGATGATCGATACCTGCGCGAGCGGTTTCTCCCATGTGCCGTATTTCTATTCCACACTTACGAGCAGGAGAACGAGGTCGATCGTGAGCGAACGCGAGAAGATCGTGGTGCTCGGGTCGGGACCGATCCGCATCGGGCAGGGCGTCGAGTTCGACTATTCGACCGTGCATGCCATCTGGTCGATCCGCGCCGCCGGGTACGAGGCGATCATCATCAATAACAATCCCGAAACCGTTTCGACGGACTATACCACCAGCGACAAGCTCTATTTCGAGCCGCTGACCGTAGAGGACGTGATGAACGTTATTACGCTCGAAAAACCGAAAGGGATCGTCGTGTCGCTCGGCGGCCAGACGGCGATCAACCTCGCTGAGCCGCTGCACGAACTGGGTGTGCCGATCATCGGTACGGGTGTCGAGGCGATACGGAATGCCGAAGACCGGGGTTGTTTCGAGAAGATCATGGAGGAGTTGGGAATACCCCCAGCCCGAGGCCGAGGCCGTGACCGATATCGAAGCCGGTGTGCGAGCCGCCGAACGGATCGGCTACCCGGTGCTGGTGCGCCCGAGCTACGTGCTGGGCGGCCGGGCCATGCAGATCGTTTCGAACGAGGAGCGTTTGCGCCACTATCTCCAGACGGCGGTCGAAGTCAATGAGGACAGCCCTGTGCTGGTCGATCGTTATATTATGGGCCGCGAACTGGAGGTGGACGCCATCTGTGATGGCAAGGATGTCTTCATTCCCGGTATCATGGAGCACGTCGAGAAGACGGGCATCCCACTCCCGGCGACTCGATCAGCATCTATCCGACCTTCAGCGTGAGCCAGAAAGCCAAGACAAAGATCATCGATTATACCGTGCGGCTGGGCCGCCGGATCGGTATCGTCGGCCAATATAATATCAATTTATCCTCGACGGGGAAGAGGACGTATATGTGATCGAGGTGAATCCCCCCGCTCGTCGCGCACCGTGCCGTTCCTTTCCGAAAGCGACGGGTGTCCTGATGGCTGACATCGCCACACGGGTCATCCTGGTCATTCGCTTCGGGAGCAGGGCATTACCAAAGTATATGGCAGGGAGCGCTCCCCGCTGAGCCGTCAAGGCCCCGGCCTTCTCGTTCGCCAAGATCCGGGGCATGGAGTCCTTCTCGCCCGAGATGAAATCCACGGGCGAGGCGATCGGATACGACAACAAGCTCACCCGGCGCTCTCTACAAGGCGCTCCAGTCGTCGGGCATGACCGTCGCCAACTACGGTACGGTGCTGCTCACGATCGCCGACAAGGACAAGCAGGATGCGCCGCCGCTGGTACGGCGCTTTTTTATGACCTGGGTTTCAATATCGAGGCGACGAAGGGCACGGCGGAATTCCACTGCGTCAGCATGGTATTCGCACCCGTACGCGCCGCAAAGTTGAGCGAAGGCAGTACGGAGATCATCGATTCGCTGCGCCAAGGCCACGTGAGCTACATCATCAACACGATCGACATCAACCAGCACAACACCGGCTGGATGGTTACGAGATTCGCCGCACGGCCGTCGAGAACAACGTGACGATCTTCACGGCGCTCGAAACGGTAAAGGTCCTGCTGGATGTATTGGAGGAGATAACCCTGGGTGTTTCGACCATTGATGCCGAATAGTTTTTCGATTTCATGCGGCAACTGCGTCACATCCCTCTTTGATTCGAATGGGAAAGACGGATAGTATTCCCCATCTGCTTCAAAGTCACGATGCACCGCATTTGCCGGCCCGAAATCAAAAGCGAGTTTCGTTCAGAGGGCATCTTTCGCACCCCTCCTTCGCAGTCCGCGACAGTCCCATACCAGCGAGTATGCTTTGCCGTGTCCTGCGTCGGTCGGTGCGAAACCGGCTCCTTTGAAATTAAGACGAAAGCGAAGCACATAGTTTGGAAAAGAAAAAAATGTATAAAAAAAGGCATATATACTGTTACGGCCAATGAACCGCTGACGCCCTCCGTCTGGCGGATGACGCTCGAAGGGGATACGCAATATCTGACCCGTCCCGGGCAGTTCGTCAATATCGAGGTTGAAGGGCTCTACCTGCGCCGTCCGATTTCGGTGTGCGACTACAACGAGCGGACGCTGACACTGATCTATAAGGTCGTCGGCGAAGGCACGGCCCGGTTGAGTGAAATGAAGACCGGCGAAAAGCTCGACCTGCTGACCGGACTGGGCAACGAGGTTCGATCCGGATACGGAGTGCCGCAGGCCTGTTGGTCGGAGGCGGAGTGGGCGTTCCGCCCCTCTACAACCTGGCCAAGAAACTGATTGACAAAGAGGCAGAAAAGTGACTGTGGTGTTGGGCTTCAATACCGCGTCGGAGGTTTTTCTACGAGGGGAGGAGTTTCGGGCGCTCGGTGCGGAAGGTTTTTTCGTGGCGACGGCGGACGGCACGCACGGGATAAAAAGGGTTTTCGTAACGACGGCGATCGCCAAAGCCAGATTTTGATTATTTTTACGCCTGCGGCCCGCTGCCGATGCTGCGTGCATTGAGCGATGCGACGGGCGACATACCGGGCGAATTGAGTTTCGAGGAACGCATGGGCTGCGGTTTCGGCGGCTGCATGGGTTGTTCCTGTCAGACGAAAACGGGGGCCAAACGCATCTGCAAGTGAGGGACCCGTACTGGAAAAAGGAGGAGATTATATGGTAAACAACCCAAGAAAAACTTCGATACGTCGGTGACGTTGAGCGGCCTTCGGCTGGATAATCCAGTCATTGCCGGCCAGCGGTACGTTCGGTTACGGCAACGAGTAAAGGGATTTTTTACGACATCAACATCCTTGGGTCGTTTTCCCTTCAAGGAACTACGCGCAGGCACGCTTCGGCAACCCCCCACGCCCCGGCATCGCCGAGTGTACGGCAGGCATGATAAATGCCGTCAGGTTGCAGAATCCGGTATCGATGCGGTGATCGGCGAAGAGCTTTCGCTGAAGACATTCTTCCGCAAGCCGGTGATCGCCAACATCAGCGGTTTTTCGGGTCGAGGAATATGCCTATTGCTGCGAGCGGATCGACAAGGAGGAACAGGCTTCGGAACGTCGCCCGAAGCGGCGGCCGAGGTAACGCGTGCCGTGAAAGCCGTGACTACCAAGCCGGTCTATATCAAGCTCCGGTCCTAACGTGACGGACATCGTGGCGATCGCCCGGGCGTGCGAGCAGGCGGGGCCGACGGCATCTGTCTGATTAACACGATGCTGGGCATGCGGATCGACGTGAAATGCCGCAAACCTATCATCGCCAACGTTATGGGCGGATTTTCCGGTGCGGCGATCTTCCCGTGGCCGTGCGGATGGTTTATCGGGTAGCCCGGGCTTGCCGGATTCCGGTGATGGGTTGCGGTGGCGTGGAAACGGCCCGCGACGTTATCGAAATGATGATGGCCGGGGCGACGGCCGTACAGGTGGGGGCCGCCAACCTGCGGAACCCTTTTATGCCTGCAAGGAGATCGTCGAGGCATTGCCCCGCGAAATGGAGCGGCTGGGGATCGAACGGCTGTCCGATATTATCGGCATCGTGAAGTAATTTTGTGAAAATTATAAAGAAGCAAGAGATATGACCAACAGAGACGTAATCATCGCCTGCGATTTCAGCAGCCGCCGAAGAGACTTTCCGGTTCCTCGATCTGTTTAAGAACGAGGCCCGCAAACCTTTCCTGAAGATCGGCATGGAGCTTTTCTATGCCGAAGGGCCCGAAATCGTGCGTGAGATCAAGCGCCGGGGGCACCGGATTTTCCTCGATCTGAAACTGCACGACATTCCCAATACGGTCAAGAAGGCGATGGCCGTGCTTTCGCGCCTTGACGTGGACATGTGCAACGTCCATGCGGCCGGCACGATCGAGATGATGCGTGCGGCGATCGAAGGGCTGACCTGTCCGGACGGCACGCGCCTGCCGCTGATCGCCGTGACGCAGCTTTACTTCGACTTCGGAGGAGCGTATGCAGCGCGAGCTGCTCATTTCGGCGCCGATCAACGATACGATCGTCAAGTATGCGCAGAACACCCGCGAACCGGGTTTGGACGGCGTGGTCTGCTCTCCGCTGGAGGCCGGTATGGTGAAAGGCGGCCTGTGGGCGGGAAGTTCACGACCGTCACGCCCGGCGCGTTTTGCGGACGGAGAGGTGGCCGATCGGTGCAGGTCACGACTCCCGCGCGTGCGCGGGGAGATCGCTCGACTATATCGTGGTGGGGCGTCCCATCACGGCGGCAGCCGATCCCGTGGCGACCTATCGCCGGTGCGTGGAGGAGTTCGTGAAAATAGAGTGTGCGACAGAAGGGAGTATTTCGGGCGGTACGGCAGGAGGGGTTGTTTTGCGGTCCGGATCGAGCGATGCGGACGGGATTCGTGTCGTGCGGCAGTTGTCTAAAATGGGTTTGGGAGCGTGGAGTTCGCGGAACTTCGGTCGGCACGGGAGTTGCCGGATCGTGTGAAGGGAATGCGCGGTGGTGCGGTGACCGAAGAAGCTGATTATCGCTGCAAGCGGGGAAATAAGTTTACTCACAAATCAAAGGAAGTTATGAAACCGGTTACACTTTTCTATCAGCCCCGGTGCCCCTTCTGCAAGAAGGCGCTGAGCCTATCTGGAGGAACTCGGCGGCAAGACACTTACTGACCGCATCGAAATCGGGATGATCGACAGACTGGCCGAACCCGAAGTGGCCGACCGTTACGACTACTATTACGTACCGACATTTTTACGTCGGGGACAAGAAAGTGCACGGGGCGGTATTATGCCCGACGAGTGGAGGCCGTACTCCGTATGGCCCTCGACGAGCGATAGGCGGAAAGCCGTTTTTGCGGAAAAAAAGATGACAATCTAAAAAGAATGTAAAAAAATAGTTATGGAAAGAGAAATTGCCAAAGGCCTGCTCTCGATCGGTGCGGTATTCCTGCGCCCCGAGCAGCCGTTACCTGGGCGACGGTATCAAAAGCCCGATTTATTGCGACAACCGGTTGATTCTGACCGCCCCGAGGTGCGGAAGAAGGTCGAGGCCGCGATTGCGGAAACGGTGAAGGGCGAAATTCCCCGCGTGCGAGGTGCTGATGGGAACATCGACGGCAGGCATCGCTCATGCGGCCATCGCCGCGACGATCCTCGACCTGCCGATGGGATATGTCCGCAGCGGCTCGAAGGATCACGGTCGGGAAACCAGATCGAGGGCAAACTCGAAAAGGGCCAGAAAGTCGTGGTAATCGAAGACTTGATTTCGACGGCGGGATCGTGCATCGAAGTGGTCGAGGCGTTGCGTGCGGCGGGTGCCGAGGTGCTGGGCGTGGTGAGCATTTTTACGTACGGTATGAAGAAAGGGTTGGTGCGGCTTGCTGCAGCCGACGTAATCAACCATAGCCTTTCGAATCTCGATGCGCTGGTCAAGTAGCGGCCGAGGAGGGGTATATCAAGCCGGAGGATCGGCGGCGCGATCGCCTTCCGCGACAATCCTTCGGACGAAAGCTGGATCAACAAATAAACCGCTATGCGCCATTTAATCGACCCTACGGATCTGTCGGTCGCCGAGATCGGGCAGATCATCGCCCTGGCGGAAGACATCATCGCCAACCGGGCCAAATACAGCGAAGCCTGCAAGGGCAAAAAACTTGCGACGCTCTTCTACGAGCCTTCGACCCGCACGCGGCTGGAGTTTCACTTCGGCCATGCTGGAGCTCGGCGGCAGCGTCATCGGTTTTCGGACGCCGCTTCGTCGTCGGTGTCGAAAGGCGAAACGGTCGCCGATACGGTCCAGGTGATTCGTTGCTTCGCCGACATTATCGCCATGCGCCATTTCAAGGAGGGGGCGCCGCTGGTCGGCTCGCGGTATGCCGGTATCGGTCATCAACGCCGGGGACGGTAGCCACAGCCATCCGACGCAGACGCTCACCGACCTGCTGACGATCAAGCGCGAAAGGGGCGGCTGGATCACGACGATCGGCTTCTGCGGCGACACGAAATTCGGCCGCACGGTGCATTCGCTTATCAAGGCGATGTCGCGCTACAGAAGGGATTCGGGTGGTGCTGATCGCCCCCGACGAGCTGCGGTTGCCCGAAATATGCTTCATGAGATCGAAACCCAGACCGAAGGGGTGGAATTCCGCGAGTATCGACGATGGAGGAGGTGATGCCGAGTTGGACATTCTCTACATGACCCGCGTGCAGAAGGAGCGTTTCCTCGATGAGGAGGAGTTTAACCGCGTGAAGGACAGTTTTGTGCTGGATCCGTCGAAACTCCGCACGGCCAAGTCGGATATGATCGTCTTTGCATCCGCTGCCTCGATGTGAACGAAATCACGCGTGCGGTGGACAACGATCCCCGGGCAGCCTATTTCCGGCAGGTCGAGAACGGTAAGTTCGTGCGCATGGCTCTGATCTATACGTTGCTGAAATGGGCCGAAGGCGAGAAGCCGCAGTCCCCGACCTGGCCGAGGGGATGTTCATAGACCGGGTATGAAATGCCCCAACTCCCGGTGTATTTCGGCTACGGAGGATGTCGATCCGCTTTTGTCAAAGCGGGAGACACCTGCCAGCGTACGCTTATTGCGAGGCGAAAATCCGGTAGCGGATTTTGTCGATACAATGTCGAAATAAAACTGTCGGGATTGTTGGGTTGTCGTTGAAATTATTCGTACTTTTGTGCGAAATAAAGGCGATGGGCCGCAGGTCCGTCGGCGGCTACGACTTCGAAACGATGGAAAGGATTCAGATGCACCATACCCGGCGAAAGCGACAGCAGATGCTGTCGGCTCGATGTGCGGCCGGAGCGTGCAGTGTCGTTCACTGCATCGGATTTTATCGACGGAACTATGCAGGGAGGGCACGAATCGGCTTCCCGCGGCAATATAATCTTGCCGCTATGACGAATTCTGTCGTAGCGGCTCTTTTTTTGTTGATTTAGTACGTTTCTTACTATGAAAGTTGGAGTAATCATGGGTTCGACCAGCGACTGGGACGTTATGTCCGACAGCGCGGCGACGCCTCGCGCAATTCGGTGTGGAGTTCGAGAAGCGGGTGGTGAGCGCCCCACCCGCACCCCGACCTGCTGGTGGGTATGCCAAAACGGCCAAGATCGCGCGGACTGGAGGTAATCATCGCCGGAGCCGGAGGCGGGCTGCGCACCTGCCCGGCATGGTGGCCAGTATGACCGCGCTCCCGGTGATCGGTGTGCCGGTCAAATCTCGAGCCTTGAACGGGCTGGATTCCCTGCTTTCGATCGTGCAGATGCCCGGCGGCGTGCCGGTTGCGACCGTAGCGATCAACGGGGCGAAGAATGCGGCCCCGATCGCCGTGTCGATCCTGGCATTGAAGGACGAGGCGCTGGCGGCCCGTCTGGAGATGTTCCGTGCGAAACAGACTGAGGATGTGCCAAAGCGGAACTTTAGACCGATGAGTGCGGTGAAGACGATCGGAATTATCGGTGGCGGCCAGTTGGGGCTGATGATCATCGAGCAGGCGCATCTGCTGGGTGCGGACGATCTGCCTTGATCCGGCGGAGGATGCTCCGGCGTTTAAGATCAGCGACGAGCGGATCGTGGGCCAGTTCGACGATCCGGCGGCGTTAGAAAAGCTTTGCCGCCGCAGCCGACGTGGTGACCTACGAGTTCGAGAACGTGCCGGCAATCTGCTGGTGGCTCTCGAGCAAAAATACAATATCAAACAAGGGTTCGAATGCCTCTGTTCGACTCGCAGGATCGCCTGCGGGGAGAAAATGCCTGCGATCATGGATTGAAGACGCCCGCTTTCATGGCTGTCGATGACGAGGAGTCGGCGCATCGGGCCATTGCGCGAATCGGTTATCCGTGCGTGCTCAAGACCCGTACGCTGGGCTACGACGGACACGGTCGGGCGGTGCTTTCGCGGCGAGGCCGACCTTGCGAAAGCCCGCGAACTGCTCGCGGTGCCCTGCATTCTGGAGGAGTTCGTCCCGTTCGATTTCGAGGCCAGCGTGGTGCTGGTGTCGGACGGCGAGCGCGTGATCTGCTTCCCGGTAGAGGCGGAATATCCACAAGGACGGTATTCTGGATCTGTGCATCGTGCCGGCGGAGATGCCGGACCAGGTGCGGGAGCGGATGGTGTCCCAGAGCAGGCGTTTTCATGCGCGACTTTAGGTTACCGGGGGATTCTGGCTATCCAATATTTCGTGAAGGGAGACGAGGTCTATTTCAACGAAATGGCGCCGCCCCAGTAAACAAAGCGGACACTGGACCATCGAGGGGTTCGACGACCAACCAGTTCCGGGAGCTGTGCCGTTACTTGCTCGATATGCCCTCGAAGAGCTGCAGCTGAAGGCCCCTACCGTGATGAAAACATCCTGGGACAGGATCTGGAGGCGTGGCCGGGGCGCCCCGGTTGTATGTCCATCGGGACCGCGCCTAAGCCCAAGCGCAAGATGGGACACGTGACTTTCGTCGGTGACCGGCGGTGAGGAGTATGCCGCGCTGACAGATTTAGAAATAAAGTCAAAAAATAAGATAATGAAGAGTTACCGTGTATTTTCGTTGAGAAATACCCCGGAATTCCGGGTCGAGGCCGAGAGCTTCAAGCTCCGCGACCCGAATGCCAACCCGAATCTTCGTCGACGGCTTCCAGGTCGCTGAACCTACGACCTGTTCGAGCCTGGACGAATTGCTGGAGAAGAGCCGTTAAGCAGGGTCTTCGGCGAGGTGGTTACCGATGCCGTGTGACGGATTCGTGCGTCTGGGCGGCAACAGCTTTCTGGCTGTGGAGTGCTCTCTGCCCGGACAGTTCGATCAGCGAGCGTTTCGGCCGTGGACTGCGTGCGGTTGATCGATCTGGCCGAGGTGAAGATCAAGAGTTCGAAGCCGCTGATCTCCTCTGAAACTTCCCATGAGACGATGGAGCCGTATTCCGTCGCCATTATATCAATGCCGTGGAGTCGCGCGAGAAGGATTTGCGGGTCCTGACGATTGGAAAACGCCCCGTGAAACCGGTGCCGGTATTGACGGGTTCCGGAGATGGAAGATGCGGAACTCGATGCCGTAAGAAGAACGGTCTGGCGATGAATGCTGACGACCTGCGTGAAGTGGCGTCAAATATTTCCGAACGAGGCCGCGATCCGTTCGAAACCGAGCTGCGGATTCTCGATACGTACTGGAGCGACCATTGCCGTCATACGACTCACGACTGAGCTGAGAACATTACGGTCGAGGAGTCGTTCGTGAAAGACGAGATCGAAGGCACGCTGGCGCTTTACCCGCAAAATCCGCCGCGAACTGGGGCGCGAGGGCAAGAGCGTCCCCGTTACCTGCGCAGCAAGGGACTGCTCGACGCCCTGGAGGTGAGCGAGGAGAACAACGCATGCAGCGTTTTCGTCGATGTGGACGTCGATGGCCGGACCGAGAAATGGCTCCTGCAGTTCAAGAACGAAACCCATAACCACCCGACCGAGATCGAGCCTTTCGGCGGTGCTTCGACCTGCCTGGGCGGTGCCATCCGCGATCCGTTGTCGGGTCGCGCGTACGTCTATCGGGCGATGCGTGTGACGGGTGCGGGAAATATCTATCAACCCGTAAGCGAAACGCTGCCCGGCAAACTGCCCCAGCGCGTCATCAGCCTTAAGGCCGCCGCCGGTTATTCGAGCTACGGCAATCAGATCGGACTGGCCACGACCCACGTCCGCGAGGTGTATCATCCCGACTATGTGGCCAAACGTCTGGAAGTCGGTGCCGTGGTGGGCGCCGTGAAAGCCGAAAAACGTGCGTCGGGAGTCCCCCGTGCCGGGCGACGTGGTCCTGCTGCTCGGCGGCCGCACGGGCCGCGACGGCGTGGGCGGTGCGACGGGTTCGTCGAAGGAGCATACCGACAAGTCGCTCGAGATGTGCGGCAGTGAGGTGCAGAAGGGCAACGCCCCCGAAGAGCGCAAGCTGGAGCGGTTGTTCCGCCGTCCGGAAGTGACGCGCCTGATCAAGAAGTCGAACGACTTCGGTGCGGGCGGTGTGAGCGTAGCCATCGGCGAGCTGACCGACGGCCTGGATATTTACCTCGATCGCGTGCCGACCAAGTACAGCGGTCTGAATGCGACGGAGCTGGCGATCAGCGAGTCGCAGGGAGCGTATGGCCGTTGTGATCGAAGCGAGTGCCGAAGAGGAGTTCAAGCGCTACTGCGCCGAGGAGAATATCGAAGTGACCCATGTGGCGGACGTGACGGACTCGCGCCGTATGCGGATGTACAACAAGGGCAAATTAGTGGTCGATCTTTCGCGCGAGTTCATCGACAGCGCAGGGGCCAAGCACTATGCCCAGGCCGCGATCGGTGCGGTCGAGGAACGCGATCCTTTCCGCCGCGAGGTGAAGGGCGGTACGCTGCGCGAAAAGATGCTTGCGAACCTGGCGGACGACAATGTCCTCTCGCAGAAGGGGCTGATCGAGATGTTCGATTCTACGATCGGCGCTTCGACCGTGCTGCTGCCTTTCGGCGGTCGTACGCAACGTTCGGAAACACAAGTGTCGGTGCAGAAGTTGCCGACGGACGGATATACCGATACGGCCAGCATTATGGCCTTCGGCTACAACCCTTTCCTGGCGTCGTGGAGTCCCTACGGTGCGGCCTATGCCGTCGTGGACAGCTGCGGCCAAAGTCGTGGCGGCGGGTGCCCGCTACGATAAGATGCGCTATTCCTATCGGGGAGTATTTCGAGCGCATGACCAAGTCGCCCGTACGTGGGGCAAGCCGCTCGGGGCGCGCTCGGTGCCCTGAAGATGCAGGTCGAACTGGGACTGCCCTCGATCGGCGGCAAGGACTCGATGAGCGGTACCTTCGAGCAGATCAACGTCCCGCCTATGCTGATGGCCTTCGGTATTACGACTGTCGATGCCGGACGCGTCATCTCGACCGATTTCAAGAAGGCGGGCCATTCGATTTACCTAGTGCGTCATACCCCGCTCGAAAACCATATGCCCGATACCGGGGCGTTGAAGCGGAATTTCGATTTCGTAAGTTCGGCTATCGAGTCCGGCAAGATCGTTTCGGGCTATGCCGTCGGCTTCGGCGGTGTGGCGGAAGCGCTGGCCAAGATGTCTTTCGGCAACGGCATCGGTGCCGATGTCAAGGTGGATGAAGCGACGCTGTTCGACAACTCCACGGCTCGATCGTGGTGGAGAGCACCGAGCCGCTCGATTTTCCGGCCGCCGAGTTGCTGGGACATACCGAGGCGGAGGGCGCTCACGATCAACGGCGAAAAAATGCCGCTCGAGGGCTTTACCGGGCCAATACCGAACGCTTTGCGACGGTTTATCCCGATAAGGGAATCAACCATGCGCCGGTCATGGAGGCGATGCCGGCTCCCCCGCGGCTTCACCTATCCGGGCGAGGCGGTCGAGCGTCCGGAGGTCTTCATCCCCGTATTCCCGGGCAGCAACTGCGACTACGACACCGCGAAGGCCTTCCGCCGGGCGGGTGCCGAAGTGCGCAGCGAGGTGTTCTGCAACGACGGCGGAGGCTATTTTTTCGATTCGATCCGCCGGATGAAGGAGGCGATCGCTGCGTGCCATATCTTCGTGCTCTGCGGCGGCTTCTCGGCGGGCGACGAGCCGGACGGCAGCGGTAAATTTATCGCCAACGTTCTGAATAACAAAGATATTGCAGAGGAAATACATCGTCTGCTCGACCGGGGCGGTCTGATTCTGGGCATCTGCAACGGCTTCCAGGCACTGGTCAAGTCGGGTCTGCTGCCCTATGGGCGCCTCGGCATGGTCACGAAGGAGTCCCCGACGCTCTTCCGCAACGACATCAACCGTCACATGTCGCAGATCGTTTCGACCCGCGTGGCGACGACCAACTCCCCCCGTGGTTGTCGAGTTTCTCGGTGGGCGACATTCATTCGATCGCGGTGAGCCACGGCGAGGGCAAGTTCGTCGTGAGCGAGCCTTTGGCCCGCGAGCTGTTCGAGAACGGGCAGGTGGCGTTCCAGTATGTCGATGCCGAAGGCCGCGTGACGGCCGAAGCCCCGTACAATCCCAACGGATCGTACTATGCGATCGAGGGTATCGTGAGCCGCGACGGGCAGATACTCGGTAAGATGGGCCATACGGAGCGTTACGGGGAGAACCTCTTTAAGAACATCGCCGGAGAGAAGGTGCAGGACATCTTCACGAATGCGGTGAACTATTTCCGAAAACAAAATAACAATTATAAAATACCAACCACTATGCAACAAGGCGAAATGCTTTACGAGGGTAAGGCCAAACAGGTTTTCGACGGACGATCCGGATATGATCCTGATTCACTACAAGGATGCGGCGACGGCGTTCAACAAGATCAAAAAAAGGCCACGATCGAGAACAAGGGCGTGCTGAACAACCGGATCTCGACCACGATCTTCGAATATCTCAACAAGCAGGGAATCAAGACTCACTACGTGAAGACCCCCAACGACCGCGACCAGTTGTGCCGCCGTGTGCGGATCATTCCGCTGGAGGTGATCGTCCGCAACGTCATCGCCGGCTCGATGGCCCAGCGTCTGGGTATCGAGGAGGGAACGAAGCCTTCGAACGTGATTTTCGACATCTGTTACAAGAACGACGAGCTGGGCGATCCGCTGATCAACGATCATCATGCGGTGGCGCTGGGTGTCGTAACCTACGACGAGCTGAAACAGATTTATGCCATGACCGCCCGGATCAACGAGGTGCTCAAGGAGCTTTTTCGCCAAGATGAATATCAACCTTGATCGACTTCAAGATCGAGTTCGGCCGCACGTCGGACGGCGAGATCGTTCTGGCGGACGAGGTGTCGCCCGATACCTGCCGGCTGTGGGATATGGCTACCAACGAGAAGCTCGACAAGGATCGCTTCCGTCGTGACTTGGGTAAGGTGCGCGAGGCTTACGAGGAGATCCTGGCCCGTCTGGAAAAAAAGTAATCAAATAAGTTCCGATGCACAAAGAGAGCATAATGCAGCCGATCTGCGACCGGGAGCTGCACGAGGAGTGCGGCGTTTTCGGCGTCGTGGGAGTGCCCGACGCAGCTAACCTGACTTACTACGGCCTTCATTCCCTGCAACATCGCGGGCAGGAAGGGTGCGGTATCGTAAGCGTTTCGAAGGAAGGGGCGATGCGGCGTGTCCGGGGCGAAGGACTCGTTACGGAGGTGTTCAACGAGGCGAAACTATCGACTCTTACGGGTGACATGGCTATCGGTCATGTCCGCTACTCGACGGCCGGAGGCGGCGGAACGGAGAATATACAGCCTTTTCTGTTCCATCATAATACGGGTGATTTCGCATTGGCCCACAACGGAAATATCGTCAATGCGGATCTGCTGCGCAACTACCTGGAGAACAAGGGCAGTCTTTTCCAGTCCACTTCGGACAGCGAAGTGTTCGCCCATCTTATCAAAAAGGAGGTACGCAACCACAACCGGCCCCGTATCTATTCGATCATCGAGGCGCTCAATATGCTCGAAGGAGCGTTCGCGTTTCTGGTGATGACGGCTAACCGCATCTATGCCTGCCGTGACAAACACGGTCTGCGGCCCCTTTCGATCGGCAAGTTGGGAGACGGCTATGTCGTCAGCAGCGAAACCTGTGCTTTCGAGGTGGTGGGTGCCGAATTCGTGCGTGACGTAGAGCCCGGCGAGATCGTTACGATCGACCGGCACGGCATCCGCAGCAGCGACTATTCGATGTTCAAGCGCCACATGATGTGTGCGATGGAATACATCTATTTCGCCCGCCCGACAGCGACATCGAGGGCCGTAACGTGCACGCCTTCCGCAAGGAGTCGGGACGCTTGCTCTACAAGGAGGCGCCGGCAGACGCGGACATCGTGGTCGGTGTGCCCGATTCGAGTTTGAGCGCTGCCATGGGATACGCCGAAGCGAGCGGTCTTCCCTACGAGATGGGACTTATCAAGAACAAATACATCGGCCGTACCTTCATCCAGCCGTCGCAGTCGATGCGTGAGAAGGGCGTGCGGATGAAACTTTCGTCGGTGAGCGGTATCGTTTCGGGGCAGCGCGTGGTGCTGATCGACGATTCGATCGTGCGCGGTACCACCTCCCGGCGCATTGTGCGTCTGTTGCGTGAGGCGGGGGGCCACGGAAGTTCATGTCCGCATCGCCAGCCCTCCGTTCAAGAATCCCTGTTTTTACGGTGTCGATACTTCGACGTACGAGGAGCTGCTGTGCGCCCGTATGTCGGTTCCGGAGGCGTGCGAGTATATCGGAGCCGATTCGCTGGCTTACCTCTCGCCCGATGCCTTGCTGAAGGCGGGCAATCGCTGCGAGTTGTGCATGGCCTGCTTCACGGGCAATTATCCGACGTCGCTTTACGGGACGATCGAGGAGGCGAACAAAAAAAAAAGAAAAATGTTAAACAAACCGCTCCGTTTTCGATCTGCTGTGTCAGGGAAGAACCTGTCCTGCATGCGTATTTCGAAAACATCGGGTGGAAATATTCGGAAACAGCTAAAAACCAACTATTGTTATGGCGGAAAGTTATGAAAAGGCCGGTGTGAACCTCGAGGCCGGATACGAAGTGGTGCGCCGCATCAAGAAACACGTGGCTTCGACCTCGCGGTTGGGCGTGATGGTAACATCGGCGCCTTCGGCGGAATGTTCGATCTCTCGGCGCTGAATGTCAAGGAACCGGTGCTCGTGAGCGGTACCGACGGCGTGGGAACCAAACTCAAGCTGGCTTTCGAGATGGATAAGCACGACACGATCGGCATCGACGCCGTGGCTATGTGCGTGAACGACGTGCTGGCGCAGGGGCCGAGCCGCTCTTCTTCCTGGATTATGTAGCCGTGGGGCACAACGAGCCTGCGAAGATCGAAGCGATCGTGGCGGGTGTGGCCGAAGGCTGCCGTCAGGCCGGCTGTGCACTCATCGGCGGCGAAACGGCCGAGATGCCGGGCATGTATGCCGGCGGCGAGTACGATATTGCGGGCTTCACGTGCGGCGTGGTCGAGAAGTCGCGCCTGATCGACGGTACGAAGGTGCGTGTGGGCGACGTGTTGGTGGGTATCGCGTCGAGCGGTCCATTCGAACGGTTTCAGCCTGGTGCGCAAGGTGGTTGCCGATGCAGGACTGGATCTTCGCAAGGCTTATCCCGAATTGGACGGCCGTGTGTTGGGCGCCCCGCATCCCGAGCGAGGCCAGGGTATCGAGATTCACGAGGGGGACGTGGGAGATCCTGCCCGTGTTCCGCCTGTTGGAGAAATACTATTCGCCAGCGGTAACGGCTCCAACTTCGAAGCATTGGCCGCGGCGGCCGACGGGCGCATTGCGGCTCGCATTGCCCTCATGGTCTGCGACAAGCCGGGGGCTTTCGTGAACGAAGCGGGCTGCCGTTACGGTATTCCGACGTTCTACGTTCAACCCCAAAGAGTACCCTTCGAAAGCCGACTACGAACGGGAGATCGTCCGCAGGCTTCGGGCCGAAAAGGGTCGAGCTGATCTGTCTGGCGGGATATATGCGCATCCTTTCCGATGTGGTGCTGGAGGCGTACCGCGACCGGATTGTCAATATTCATCCCTCGCTGTTGCCTGCGTTCAAGGGCGCCCATGCCATTGCCGATGCTTTGAATACGGCGTCAAGGTCTTCAGTGTGACGATCCACTATGTGAACGGACGAGTTGGACGGGGGCCGGATCATCGCCCAGCGGGCTCGGGGGGAGCGATCAGAAGAGCTGGAAGCGGGTGCATGCCGTCGAACATCCGCTGTATGTGGAGCAATTGTAAAAGCTGGTTGCGGAGAGGAGCAATAGGATCGCGAACATCGCGGTTTATGCGGATTCCGGACCTGATAGCCGTCGCCCGTGAATAACGGCGGACGGAGTCGAAAAACGATAAAACCACGCATATATTAACGCGATCATATCCTTTTAGTGTACCTCTTTGGAATGTAGCGACCCTTTCCCTCGAGAAAGGATTAGGGGAAGGTGCAGTAAATGCGGTCATTGACCGTGAATGTTGTGACTCTCGGATTCGATGTTGCGATCGTCAAATGGATTTGGAAATATAAATAAATTAGCAATATGAGAGCATTAATCAGTGTGAGCGATAAAACCGGCGTGGTGGAGTTCGCGCGCGGTTTCGAGACTCGGCTGGCAGGTGATCGCCACCGGCGGTACCATGAAACTGTTGGCTGAAAGCGGCGTGGAGGTGATCAACATCAGCGATGTGACAGGGTTCCCGGAGATCTGCGACGGACGTGTCAAAAGACGCTCCATCCCAAAAGGTGCACGGGGGCCTGCTGGCCCGCCGCGACCTGGGCTCGCATCTGGGAGGCGCTGCGCAGAAAGACGGCATCCGAGTTCATCGACATGGTGTGCGTAGATCTCTATCCCTTCCGTCAGACGATCGCCCGCAGAAGGGGTGACGATGGACGAACGTCGGGGAATATCGACATCGGCGGACCTTCGATGTTGCGCAGTGCACGGCCAGAAACTACAAGGACGTGACCGTAGTGTGCGACCGGCTTGAATATGACACGATCCTTGCGGAGATGGGGATACACAATGACTCCCCGATTGCGGATGCGGCCTCTCGGCTAGGAGCATATACCCATACCATAAATTACGATGATCGCTACGTACATGCGTGGCGGGCTCGACGGAAGTTGTTCCTGGGTTCGATCTGGTTCAGCCGCTCCGCTACGGCGAGAATCGCACCAGCAGGCAAGTTCTACCCGCAGCGGCGAACGGGTGCCTATTCTTCAACCTATGCTTGGCGACTCAATGGCAGAGATGTCTCGGCTCGGCGGAACTCGCGCTCAAGCAGGCCCATGCCCCAGGGGGGTGTGACCAGAAGGGCTGGTACTGGCTTCGGACGGCTTTTTTCCCTTCGACGACTGCGTGAGCCTGGCGGCTGCGAGCGGCGTCGAGGCGATCGATGCGGCTGGAGGCGGCGTCTGACGAGGATTCGATCCGGAAGGCCAATGAATCGGGTATTCCGATGTTGTTTACCGGGATGCGTCATTTCAAACATTAACGCTGCCGATTTCGTGTCCGTCCGGTCCGGATTTTTTTGCGGACGATTTCCGAGCCGCTCTTTTGCGGAAAGTGCGGTCGGGAATAATAAACGATAGGTTATGAAATGGTCGTAGGCGGCGGTGGCCGCGAACATGCCGTCGTCGATGCGTTGTCGCGTTCGCCGCAGGTTTCGAAGATATATTGCGCTCCCGGCAATGCGGGTATCGCTCGTCGCCGAGTGTGTGCCGGTCAAGGATACCGATGTCGAGGGATTGCTTTCCCTTGCTCGTGAAAAAGAGATCGACCTCACGGTGGTAGGACCCGAAGCGGCGCTCGTGGCCGGTATCGTCGATCGCTTCCGTGAGGAGGGACTTCGTATTTTCGGCCCGACGAAGGCGGCGGCCCGCATCGAGTCGAGCAAGGAGTTTGCAAAAGATCTGATGGGGCGGTACGGTATTCCGACGGCCGGTTACCGGGCGTTCGACGATTACCGGAAGGCTTCGAGTACGTTCGTTCGCGCCCCTCTGCCCGCCGTCCTGAAATACGATGGTCTGGCTGCGGGAAAGGGTGTCGTTATCGCCCGGACGATGGAGGAGGCCGATGCCGCGTTGCGCGACATGTTGCTGGACGACAAGTTCGGCAAGGGACGTGTGGTCGTGGAGGATTTTCTGGCAGGGAATCCGCGTGATCGAGTTCAACGCCTGCTCTGGCGATCCCGAAACCGAAGTGAGGCTGCCTGCCCGAAGAGAGCGACATTTACGATATTTTCAGCGCCGTAGCCGACGGACGGATCCGGGCGAGGCCGAGTGGCACGACTTTGCGACTCTGGGGATCGTGCTGGCATCGAAAGGATATCCCGGCTCCTATGAGAAGGGGTATGAAATTACGGGAACGGAGCAGGTGGACGGCGTAGTGTACCACATGGGCACGGCGATAAAAGAGGGGCGGCTCGTTACCTCGGGCGGCCGGGTGATGATCGTCGTCTGTCGGGGTGCCGACCCGGAGCAGGCCAGGTGCCGGGCGCTCGAGGAGGTCCGGAAAATCGGTTGCGAGAATCTTTTCTATCGATCCGATATCGGTATGAAGGCTCTTTCGTTTTTAGTGAAAAAATAGTTATATTTGTCCTTCGAATCCCTGGATGGGACGGATAAAGCAATCTTTAAAATCAAAACAATATATGGTAATCAGCGGAAAAGAATTAGCGGCGGCTTGCAAGGCCAAGATGGCCGAGCAGGTGAAGACATTCCCGGAGAAATACGGCCGGCTGCCCCATTTGGTAGTGGTGCTGGTCGGTGAGGATGCGGGCAGCGTATCCTATGTGACGGGTAAGACGAAGGCTGCCGACGAGGTCGGTATCCTGAATACGACGATTCGCAAGCCGGCGGACATCTCGGGGGAGGAGTTGTTGAAAATTATCGACGACCTCAATGCCGACGATACGGTGGACGGAATTTTGATCCAGCTGCCGCTGCCGAAACATATCGATTCGGATAAGGTGATCGCACGGATTCGTCGAGAGAAGGATGTGGATGGCTTCCCCCCCTCAATGTGGCGGCTCTCTGGCAGAAACAGCCCTGCGTGCTGCCCTGTACGCCGAAGGGGTATCATGAAGAAGCTTCTGAAGGATTCGGGCGTGGAGCTGGCCGGACGCAAAGCCGTTGTGATCGGCCGCAGTACGATCGTGGGGCTTCCCCGTTGCCAAGCTGTTGCTCGATGAGAATGCTACGGTGACCATTACTCACAGCCGGACGAAGAACCTGGCGGATGTGACACGCGAAGCGGAGATTCTGGTCGTGGCAATTGGCCGTCCGAAGTTCGTTACGGCGGACATGGTGGGCGACGGTGCGGTGGTGATCGACGTGGGTGTCAATCGTGATCCCGAAACGGGGAAATTGTGCGGCGACGTCGATTTCGAGGCTTGCGAGCCGAAGGCTTCGCTGATCACGAAAGTGCCCGGCAGGGGTAGGTCCGATGACGATCGCCTGTCTGATCGAGAATACGATCGAGGCATTCCTCAAAAAGTTGCGAAATAGATTCCGGTATCTGTGCAATCGTGCCGAATGAGGACGGATTGCCTTGATGCGGATTATATATCGATATCGGGGGGCAGACGCAAGGTTTTTTCCTTGCGTCTGCTTTTTTATTTGTTTTACAAGGCCGAACTGCCTGTTTTTTGTGAATACGTGGGAGGGGAGAGGTCCGGGCGGTCGGGTTTCAGCGGATTTCGCACCGACATAAAATAAGGGAAGATTCGATCATCGAATCTTCCCTTATTTTGAAGAGCAAGTCCCCGGACTTACTTTTTTCATCGTCTTCAGTTTCTCTGTCGGATCGGAACGACCTTGTGTAATGTCGCATACGATACCCAATGTCGGCGACGTTGAAGATCGGAGCGAATTTATCCTTGTTCACGGCGATGATGAAGTCCGACCTCCATACCGGCCAGGTGTTGATCGCACCCGAGATACCCATGGCGAAGTAGAGATCCGACGCACCGTTTTACCGGTTTGTCCGACCTGGCGCTCGTGTGCGAGAACGCCGGCATCGACCATCGCACGCGAAGCCGATACTTCGGCGCCGAGCACGTCGGCAAGCTCGCGCAGGGTTTGGAATCCTTCTGCCGTGCCGACACCGCGGCCGCCCGATACGAGTACTTTTTGGCTTCCGTAATGTCGATCATGTTCTTCTGTTCCTTGACCGTTTCCAGAATCCGTACACGGAACTTCGATTTGTCGAAATTGATTTTTACCTCCCTCGACTTTTCCTTTGCGGGTCGGATCGGCCGCTTTGGCACGCATCACACCGGGGCGTACCGTGGACATCTGGGGACGATGTTCCTTGCAGATGATCGTTGCCATCAGGTTGCCGCCGAAGGCGGGACGCGTCATCAGCAGGTCGCCGTCTTCCGAAATGTCGAGTCCGGTGCAGTCGGCGGTAAGTCCCGTGCCGATGCGGGCCGAAAGGCGCGGACCGAGGTCGCGGCCGATGCTGGTGGCTCCGATCAGCAGAATGCTGGGCTTACGCTCGTGGATCACCTGGGTGATGGCCTGTGCGTATGGCTCGGTGGTGTACTGGGCGAGTTCATCGGCTTCGATCGAAAGGACCACGTCGGCTCCGGCTGCGATCAGCTCGTCGGCCTTGTCTTTGACCCCTTTACCCAGCAAAGCAGGGCGACTACCTGCTCATGGAGTGCGTCGGCCAGTTCGCGGGCTTTTCCCAAAAGTTCGAGAGCGACGTTCTGAACGACTCCGTCACGCTGTTCGACGAACACGTAAACGTTTTTATATTGAGATTTATCCATCTTGGTAAGTAACTGTTTTTAATGAGTGTTTTCGATAATCGGGGCAGAATCGAACGGATTCGATACTGTCCGGTCACAAAACGGCTGTTGTAAATGAACGATCGGTAATTTACAGCTTCGCAGTTGCCGGGGCCGATCAGATTATGAATTTTTTTTCAGCTTCTCGACGATCAGATCGGCTGCTTCGGCCGGCTCCAGCTCGAAGACCTTACCTGCGGATTTCGCACCCTTCGTGAAGGATTTGAAGACGCGGGTCGGCGAGCCGGCAAGACCGAGTTTCGACTCCTCGACCGAGATGTTGTCGAAGCCCCAGACTTCCACCTGCTTGTCGTATGCCTCCACGATGCCGCGTACCGACATATAACGGGGCTGATTGGCCGAAGAGAGTACGGTTACCACGCACGGAGTCTCCACCTCGAGCAGTTGATACCCCTCTTCCGTCCATTTCTTGACGACCAGCCGGTTCCCTCCTTCGTATTTGATGCCTTCGAGGTAGGTCACCTGCGGCAGGCCGAGGTGTTCGGCGATCTGCGGGCCTACCTGGGCCGTGTCGCCGTCGATAGCCCGACGACCGGTAATTACCAGGTCGAAATCCAGCATGCGGAGAGCGCCGGCGATAGCGTTCGAGGTCGCCAGCGTATCGGCGCCGGCGAATTTGCGGTCGCTCAAATGAATCGCACGGTCGGCACCCATTGCGAAGGCTTCGCGCAGGATGTCATCGGCCTGCGGGGGACCCATCGTGATGACGGTGACGTGTGCGCCGTACTGGTCTTTCAGCTCCAGAGCCATTTCGAGTCCCGCCTTGTCGTCGGGGTTCATGATGCTGGGCACACCGTCGCGGATCAGCGTTCCCGTAACGGGATCGAGGCGGATTTCCGTCGTATCGGGGAACCTGTTTTATACAAACTACAATTTTCATTCGAATATCTGTTGACGGGGTATTCGCGCGTGTAGCCGTATCCGCCGTGGAATTGCACGGCCTTGGTCGTCACTTCCATTGCGGTTTCCGCTGCAAAGAGCTTGGCCCGGGCGGCATCGACCGAGAACGGGAGCTTCTGGTCTTTCTTGAAGGCTGCGGCACGCACCAGCAGGCGGGCGGCTTCGATTTTTGGTATCCAGGGTCTGCCAGTTGAACTGGGTTTCTGGAACTGTCCGATCGTCCGTCCGGAACTGTTTGCGCTCCTTGACGTATTTCACGGTTTCGTCCATCGCCCCTGCGCGCGATGCCGAGGGGTTTGCGAAGCGATACCGACGCGGCCGCCGTCGAGGGTCTTCATCGCGATGCTGAAGCCCTTGCCGACCTTTGCCGAGCAGATTCTCCTTGGGGAACGATGCAGTTCTCGAAAATCAACTCGCAGGTCGCTGAACCGCGGATACCCATCTTCTTCTCTTTCTTTGCCGATCCGAGAAAACGGGAAGTCGCGCTCGACGATGAATGCCGAGATGCCGCGCGTACCCTGCGACTTGTCGGTCATCGCCATCACGATATAAACGTGTGCGTAAGCGGCGTTGGTGATGAAGATTTTGTTGCCGTTCAGATATAGTGGTCGCCTGCATCGACTGCCGTGGTCTGCTGTGCCGCAGCATCCGTACCGGCGTTGGGCTCCGTAAGGCCGAAAGCGCCGAGCCATTCCCGAGCAGAGCTTGGGCAGGTATTTCATTTTCTGTTCTTCGGTACCGTGCTCATAAATCGGAGCGGCGCAGAGCGACGTGTGTGCCGATACGACCACGCCCATAGTGGCGCATACGCGCGACAGCTCTTCGACGGCCATCGAATAAAGGATGTTGTTGCCGCCTGCACCGCCGTAGTTGACGGGGAAGGGAATACCGAAGATTCCCAGTTTTGCCATTTTCTCTACGGTTTCCACAGGGAAACGTTCCTCTTCGTCGATTTCAGCGGCCAGAGGTTTTCACCTTCGTTTTCGGCAAATTCGCGGATCATTTGCCGGAACAGTCGCTCGGTTTTGGTCAATTCGAAATTCATTTTATAAGTATGGTTTTTAATGATTTTAAACAGTCATACCTCCATCTACGCTCAAAACGGCACCATTGACATAGGCCGCTTCGTCGGATGCGAGGTAGAGATAGGGCGGCGGCGATCTCCTCGGGACGCCCCAGGCGACCTACGGGAACTTTGGCCCGCATGCCGTCGAGTACGTTCTCGGGCATCTTGGCAACCATTTCGGTTTCGATGAAGCCCGGGGCTACGGCATTGACCGTGATGCCCTTGCGTCCCAGTTCGCGAGCCATCGTTTTGGTCATGCCGATCGGGCCGGCTTTCGCCACGTAGTTGGTCTGGCCGAAGTTGCCGTAGAGCCCTACTACCGACGAGGCATTGACGATGCGTCTGTAGCCGGCTTCAAGCATGTAGTTCAATACGGCCTTGCAGCAGTAGAACGTGCCCGAAAAGATTGACGTCGATCACGTTCTGCCGCTGTTCGACGGTCATTTTCTTGAGCGATGCTGTCGTTGAAGTGATGCCGGCATTGTTGATCGGGATGTCGATCTTGCCGAACTTGTCGGCGACGCGCTTAACCGCGGCGGTTACCGCCTCGAAAATCGCTCGTATCGACCTTGTCGAAGGTGATGGCGAGCCCTTCGGCTGGGCTTTTTCTCCATTTCCTTACCGCGGGCTTCGTTACGTGCCCATACGACTACCTGTGCGCCTTCGCGTGCGAAACGCAGTGCCGTTGCTTCGCCGATACCGGCCGTGCCGCCCGTGACGATGGCGACTCTGTTCTCAAGTCTTTTTCATGGTTATTTCTTTTTAGATGAATTCTTTGTTGTGTTTGAGCTTGGCGGTGCCGTGATGCACTCTTTGCCGGCAGCATCGGCAACAGGCATTTGATCGTACCGATATGTTTTTTCGGTGTTTACGTCGATTACTTCGAATTCGGCCGTATATTTCTCCCCCGGCGAAGACGGGTGCACGGGGCGACATCTCCTGCGAGAGATAGATGGTGCCCTGTCCCGGGAAGAGCATTCCGAAGACCTTCGGAGAATACGGAGGCCGAAAGGAATCCGTGCACGATGGGACGGCCGAACGGGGTTTTGGCTGCGAATTCCGGATCGAGGTGGATCGGGTTTTTGTCGCCCGTGATTTCGGCGAAAGCGATCACGCCTTCCTGCGTATAGGTCACTTCGTGACGGTATTTATCTCCTGTTTTGATCATGGCGGGCCTATTTTTTCATGGGTTTAAGATCCTTGGACACGATCAGGTGCGCTTCGGTAGCGGCCTGAACCTGTTCGACGGTGAATTCGGGATTGATTTCCGTCAGCACGATGCCTTCCGGGGTAATCTCCATGACGCCCATTTCGGTTACGATCATGTTCACGGAGCCTTTGGCCGTCAGCGGCAGCGTACATTTCTTGAGGATTTTGGGTGCGCCTTTGGCCGTGTGCTCCATGGCAGGATCACCTTGTCGGCACCCGTGAGCAGGTCCATCGCACCGCCCATGCCGGGACTTTCTTGCCAGGATGATCCAGTTGGCCAGGTCGCCTTTTTTCATCGACCTGCAAGGCTCCCAGTACCGAAGCGTTCACATGACCGCCGCGGATGATGCCGAACGAGGTGGCGCTGTCGAAGCACGAGGCGCCCTCGAGGGCCGTGACGAATCCGCCGCCGGCATTGATAAATTCGGGGTCTTCCTCGCCCGGTGCGGGGGTCGGGCCCCATACCGAGCAGGCCGTTTTTGCTCTGCAGGAAGATTTGAACGCCTTCCGACAGGAATCGGGGACGGCCGTCGGCAGTCCGATACCGAGGTTCACCACGTCGCCGTCTTTGAGTTCCATCGCCACGCGTTTGGCGATGATTTCTCCTGATCTGTTCCTTTTTCCATAGATTTATGTCGTTTTTGTCTGTTCGTCGTACTGTCTTGAAACGGGGCGGTTCTGGAATCCGGGACCGTTTCCTATTTGCGGTGCATTCTGCGGGCCATCTCCTGGGCGATGAACGACGCCACGTCGTCGGCGTAGGTGTTCATGCCGAAGCCGGCGTCATAGCCCACTCTTTGGCCAGTTCGTGCGAGATGCGCGGGCCGCCGCACGCCAGAATCACTTTGTCGCGCAGCCCTTCGGCTTCGAGGCATTTCGACCAGCCCGTGAGGTTCTTGATATGGATATCCTTCTGGGTCACCGTCTGCGAAACCAGCAGGGCGTCGGCCTTGAGTTCGATCGCTTTGGCGAGAACTCTTCGTTGGTCACCTAACCCCATGTTGGGGAAGCCGAACATCTCGTAGCGCTCCAGTCCGTAGTGGCCTGCGAAGCCTTTCATGTTCATAATGGCGTCGATACCTACCGTATGGGCGTCCGTACCAGTGCTGGCGCCGATCACCACGATCGGGCAGCCCCGATCTGCTCACGGATAAAGCTGTCCGTTTCGGCCATCCCCATTTGGTCGATTTAGCTTTCAGGACATGGATATTCCGAATAATCGTTTCGTATGGGTACAGCTTCCGTAGCAGTTGAAGAACAATGTAACCAACCGTCAACTCCCGGTGAGTCTACCTGCGGAGTTCAAGCCCATCTTTTTCATCAACTGTTTGGCCGCTTCGATGGCTTCGTCGCCGGCAGGTACCGGGCGAGTGTGAAACTCAACTGCGTTTTGCCGTCGTTCATCGTGTCGCCGTAGGGCTTTATCTTTTTCGAGGTCGAGGGTCTGGTCGAAATCTCTGCCTTCCGGTTGAATATAATCCTCCACCCTTAGAATCAATATGCTAATATAGTTAAAATAGGCGTTTGGTCGTGCTTGCAGCATCGGAATATCATTTTTCGCTGCAGCGCGACTGCCGTTTTCATAATCTCACGAAGGGGTTGTAGTAGTTGCGGCCCTTGCTGCTCACGCCCTCCAGACCCTTGCCGCCGTTCATGGGGCGTTTGATGTCGGCAGAAGAGATTCCCTTCTCGAGCGCCGAGAAGAGGTCCCTCTTTTTCGAGGCGTTCGAGAAGACCCTCCTTGGCACGTTTGCGGATCAGTCCGCCTTCCTTGAACTCCACTTCGTCGCCGATGTTCTTCATGTTGTTTTGAAGATGTAGCGGGCGTTCTCGATGGAAAGGTAGCGGTCCGACATGAACAAGGGGGTGGTGGATGGCTTCGGTCGGCATACCTAACAACTGGATGCCCTGCGAAGTCAGATGCCCACCATGTTGATGGTACGTCCTGGATATGTCCCGGAAGATGTTGCCGGTCATGAACTTCGTCGGCGGCATGTATTTCAACGGAGGCAGCAGGAAGATCTCGCGGGTCATCTGCCTGCGCCAGCTCGTAGGAAGCCGTTTTTCGAGCATCGGATCCATCTCGAGAAGGCGTGTCCCAGACCCATGCTCCTCAGGCAGAGCCAGCCCAGCAGGGCCAGTTGTTCGTTGATCGGGTCAGGCCAGCGCCGTGTGGGCTTCCTCGACCCGCGTCGGCCGTGGTGAGGTAGTTGTCCTCGCGTGTTGATGATTACGCCGGCGAAGCCGTTGATTACGCCGCGACATGTATTGATCGACCAGCGTACGCTGCATGTTGATGTCGCGGGAACAGAATGCCGTACAGGGCGTCGTTGAGCATCACATCCAGACCTCGAGGCAACGACATTACGGCGATCCGGGCATGGTGAGTCCCGGAGCAGAAAGCTGCAAAGGCGGGATGTAGCGGCCGATAGCCTACTTCGTCCAGAGCCTTGCGCATGATCCGGAAGTTCTCCTGCGTGGCAACGCGTGCCGCCGAATCCCTCGGTCGTCGCGCCGTAGGGCACGTAGTCGAAACAGACTTTATGGCCGTAGTGCGGATACGGCGATGATGTCGGCGCCCTGTCCGGGCTGCGGCCTGCGCCTGTACGACATCTTTCGTAGATGTTACCGTCGCCACGATACGTAGAGGGCGCGGCCCTTTTCGCCGATGGTGGCGATGGGAGCTTTCGACGCTGGCGGTTGGCTGCGATTTTGGCGATGCTGGCGTCGA
>VOFC01006589.1_pt1 | contig 35886 bp, 84 predicted proteins | sample 5384161 | NCBI WGS metagenome assembly VOFC01 (sample SAMN12384722, study PRJNA508395) | human gut metagenome | isolation source: healthy gut B | host: Homo sapiens | reverse complement strand
ACTGTAATATTAATTCTTCTTACTAATAACTGCTTATTTATAATTCTTTCATATAATTTCATAATAGCATCCATTATTATTTTTGTAGAAGATGTTTTGTGGTCCAAATTTATTGTACCATGTGCATGTTTAGGAATTTTTCGTCCATATCTATCTGTTGTAATTTCACCTTTATATAAATTTTTTTTATAAATGGGTCAGTCAAATTTTCTATATCATATCCAACAGTTAGAACTATTTGATTTGTAACAAGATTTTTTTAACTAAATCTAGTGTTAAAAGTTCCGTCATTTCCTTTATTATAAGTTTTGTTTTTCATAATCATAAGGACAATGTAGTACCTACCAGAGCTAATGCTATTGTTTTCGGGTTTATATTCTTTTATTTGTTTAATATTAACAGGTTCCCAACCCCAAGCGTGGTCTATCAATAATTCTGCATTTATACCAAATAATTTATATAATAATTCTTCATTTTGTATAGAAGTTCTCGCTACATCTCCCATTGTATATATCCCATGAGCTTCAAGTTTTTTTGCATATCCAGAACCAACTCGCCAAAAAGTCTGTAAGAGGTCTATGATTCCATAATAATTTTCTATAAGTCATTTCGTCTAATCCAGCTATTCTAACTCCATTTTTATTAGGTTCAACATGCTTGGCAACAATGTCCATAGCAATTTTACATAGATATAAATTTGTTCCAATTCCAGCTGTTGCAGTTATTCCAGTGTTTTTATAAACATCTTGTATAACATGAGTTACCAGTTCTCGTGCAGTCATATGATATGTTTTTTAAATAATGCGTAACATCTATAAAAAACTTCATCAATTGAATAAACATATATATCATCTGAAGAAAACCATTTTAAATAGATGTTGTAAATGTTTGTGCTATATTTCATATAAAAAGCCCATTCTTGGAGGTGCGATTATATAAAGATAATTCTAAATCTGGATTTTTTAATATAGCTGTATTATCATAAGATGAACCTGTAAATGTCTGATTAGGAGCTTTTCTTTTTCTATATTAACTTCTTTTTACTTTTTGTATTACTTCAAACAATCTTGCTCTTCCAGGTATACCATAAGATTTTAGGGAGGGCTAACAGCAAGGCATATCGTTTTTCAGTTCTACTGATATCTGCGACTACTAAATTTGTGGTGATGGGATTTAAACCACGTTCTTGACATTCTACAGATGCGTAAAAACTTTTTTAAATCTATTGATACATAAATGTGTTGTTCTCTATCTTGCATATTGCACCTCCTTAATAAAATCACTAATTAAATTATAGCATTAATTTATACAAATGTAAACAAGTGTTTGCAAAAAGAAAAAATTCCTACAAATTTATAAACTTTTGGAAAATAAGAAAGCTCTCAATCATACGAAAGAGAGTTTATAGGAAATACCAACATAAAAATATTGGTACCAAGGACGAATTTAAACTAATGAAGAAATTAGTAAAACATTTGGATATTCGTCAATAAAATAATTTTTTTTGCTAAATCAGCCTTTATTTCTTTTGGTAAATTAGGAGAAGATAAAGTCTGAATAGCATATTGAACGCCTTTCTTTGATACTAATCTCTTAAGTGCTTCTTCTGAGTAAGTCATAAATTTTCCTCCTTTTATATTGTTGAAATCCTATAATAACATATATATGCAAAAATGTCAAAATTATTCCCAAAAAAGAACTAGATTAATCGCAAACGAAGAAATCTAGTTCAATAAATAATAATATAAATATATGAATTTAAAGAAATTTTAGCAAAACCAATCAAATAAGTCAATAAAAAAAAAAAAAACTCAAAAAATATTGAAATATAGACAATACAAAGAAAAATATAATTACAAATTAAAAATTTCCAAATCTTTAAAAAGCAGGATCATATAAATTTTTTTCCCATATAATCAAATCTAGAACCGTGACAAGGACAATCCCAAGTTTTATCTGCATCATTCCAAGAAAGAAGACAACCTAAATGAGTACAAAAAGGCTTAATTGCAAAGATATTTCCGAGTAGAATCTTTTATAAATACCAACTTTTTGATTATTAATATCTATAATACCACCTGAATTAATAGGGATCTCATCAAAATTAATATTAGAATCCTTAAATTTTTTTTTATAGCAAGAGAATTAACAGACTCTGTAATCATATTTTTTGATTTCGGTTCTATTCTTTATAGGGTTAACACGTGTAGAATCAAATAAATAAGCATATTTATTTTCTTTACCTAAAATCATATCGCATACAATATTAGCAGCCACATTAGAAGTTGTCATTCCCCATTTATTAAAACCAGTACCCACATAAAAGTTATTTGTTGTATTTGAAAAAGGACCAATATAAGGAATTTTATCTAAGGTAATACAATCACGGGTATCCCATCTAAATAAAACTTCGCAATTAGGATATAATTGTCTAGCATAATTCTCTAGAACACCATAACTTTGTTCATAAGTAGTAGGAGTTCCAGTTTTATGTCCCATACCACCTAATAAAAAGAATTTTTTACCATTATAATAAGCTGTTCTAAATGAATAAGTTGGTTCAGAAGCTGTTATATACATTCCATTAAACAAAGTTTTTTTGTATCAATCCCAATAACATAAGAAGTTGATTGATACATTTTAGTGAAATAAAAACCAGGGAATTTTATAAAAGGATAATGAGAAGCCATTATAACATATTTAGATGTTATTGTACCACCAACTGTTTGCGTAGAAAAATCAGTTCCATTTGATTTTATATCAAACACAGTTGTGTTAGTATATATTTCTCCATTGTTTTTCGTAATGCAATCACATAGACCATTTGTATATTTAATGGGATTAAATTGAGCCTGATTTTTAAATTGTATTCCACCAGCAATTTCAAAAAGGAAGGCCTGTTTTAGTAACAAAATTTGCAGGAAATCCAATTGCATTTACACAATCAACTTCTTTTTTTATTTTGACAACTTCAAGTTTATCAGTAGTATAAACGAAATTTGATTGATTTTCGAAATCACATTTTATATTTTCAGTATCAATAATATTTTTAATATTTTTAATAGATTCTTCGTTTGCAGATAAATAATCTTTTGCAAATTGTTCACCATAAGTATCTATTAAATAAGTATAAAAAAGACCATGCTGAGATGTTATTTTTTTTGCCGTAGTGTGGCCAGTAGTTTTTTCTACAAATATCACTTTTATCCACAATAGTAACTTTAAATCCTGATTTTGATAAATAATATCCACAAGTAAGACCGAATATTCCAGCACCAATTATGCATACATCAGTAGATATATCTTTATTTAAATTTTCATAATTTTATTATCTGAATTTTCGCTTAACCATAACGAATTCATATAAACACCATCCTTTTTGAGACAGTTGGGACAGTCCAAATTTGTTTCATTTTTTATGTCGAAAAATGCCATAAAATTAAATATACAAAAATTCGACAGTATGTGACAAAAAATAATGAAACAAATTTGGACTGTCCCAACTGTCTCAAAATTATTATTTACTAAAAAAATAATAAATACTAAAAAAGTGGAAAAATAAAAAATAAAGTGATATACTAAAAAAAAAATTTAACAAAGGAGGATATCATGGAAGAGAATTTAAAAGAAAAATTATTTAACAAAAGAGAAAACGGATGGGACACAGTAGATACAAGAAAAAAAGAAGCAATATTCAGTTTTACAAAAGATTATATGAATTATTTAAATAAAGCAAAAACTGAAAGAGAATTTATAGTAGAAGCTACAAAAAAATGGCAAAAGAAAATGGTTATAAAGACATCGCAGAATTTGAAAAATTACAACCAGGGGACAAAGTATACTTTATAAACAGAGAAAAGAGTATGTATTTAGCCATAATTGGTACAGAAAATATTGAGAAAGGGCTTCATATTATTGGTTCACACGTTGATTCACCAAGACTAGATTTAAAACCAAATCCACTTTATGAAGATTCTGAACTTGCATAGTTTTTAAAACGCATTATTATGGTGGAATTAAAAAATATCAATGGACAACAATTCCTTTAAGTATTCATGGTGTAATGGTAAAAACCAAATGGAGAAAAAAATGTTGTAAACATTGGAGAAGATGAAAATGACCCTATATTTACAATCACAGATTTATTACCACATTTAGCACAAGATCAAATGGTAAAAAAATTAAAAGATGGAATAAATGGGAAGATTTAAATATTTTTAATTGGAAGTATTCCATATCAAGATGAAGATGTAAAAAACAAAAGTTAAGTTAAATATTTTGAATATTTTAAATCAAAAATATGGAATAGTTGAAGCAGATTTCCAAAGTTCAGAATTAGAAATAATACCAGCATTTAAGGCCAGAAGCTTAGGATTTGATGCAGGTTTAGTTGCAGCTTATGGTCAAGATGATAAAGTATGTGCATACACATCTTTGCTGCTATGATGACATTAGAAAATGTAAAAAACACAGCAGTTTGTATTTTATCTGATAAAGAAGAAATAGGAAGTATGGGAAATACTGGTATGGAATCACATATGTTTGATTTCTTTATATCAGAAATGTTAAATAAATTAAAAATAAACAAACCAAATCTGTTAGATAAAGTATTTTGCTTCTCAAAAATGTTATCATCAGATGTTGACGCAGGATTTGATCCAATATATGCATCTGTTTCAGATAAATTGAATGCAGGATTTATTGGAAAAGGAATTAAGTTTAAATAAATATACTGGTGCAAGAGGAAAATCAGGCGCGTCAGATGCAAATGCTGAATATGTAGCATGGGTAAGAAATCTACTAGAAACAAACAATATTAGATATCAAATCGCAGAATTTGGAAAAGTTGATATTGGTGGCGGAGGAACTATCGCTTATATTATAGCCAATAAAGGTATAGATGTAATCGATTGTGGTGTTCCGTTTCTTTCAATGCATGCTCCTTACGAAGTTACAAGTAAATTTGATATTTACTCAGCTTTCGAAACTTATAAAGCCTTCTGGAAAGAATAAAATTAAATGAATCAATGTGAACCAATGGGGACTTTGTGAACCAAGTGGGACGTTGTTAAATTGGTTGAAATTAAGAAATTAATATATAATTAAATATAACAACTTTTAATTAATTTCAACCAATTTAACAACGTCCCACTTGGTTCACAAAGTCCCCATTGGTTCACATTGATTCTCCAACTAGTTCATTTTTTCTAATAAATCAATAACTGAAATAACAAAATTAATTTTGTCATCAGGTAATTCACTTGCCTTTTTGATAATAACATTTGAGGTTTTAAATTGTCATTTACAATCAAATTTTCAAATATTACATTTGGAGATATACCCAATATATTCATATAATTTACAAGTGTTTCAACTTTTACACCACCTGTACCATTTTCAATTCTAGAAATATATTTTACGGAAATTCCCACTTTTTTCAGCAATTTTTTCTTGTGTTAATTTATTTTTTTACACGATATTCTTTAAAAATTTCACCTAATACTTTGTCAATATCAACTTTTTTTTTTCTGATTTCATATTATACCCCCATACAAATAACATATGTAATATAAGTATATCAAGGCATTTTAAGTTATTGAACCAATTGGTAATATGAAATAGAAATGTAAAAAATGTCGAAAATATGTTGATATAACAAAGAAAAAATAAAAGGTAATAAAAATATATGTAATACTATTAGTTATACCCAATATATAAAAAATAAAACAATATTAATTAATAATTATTTTTACCACAATCTATAATAGCCTATAATTTTATTATTAATCATATTATAAGATGATTAATAATTAATTTTTTTAAAATTATTTGCTTACTATAAATATACATCTAAAGTGTTACTAAAAAACAGTAGATTAAAAAATGTAATAAAAAACATCTATGTTTTATCATAGATGTTTTTGTTAAATGCATATCTGGTGGGCCAAGAGGGATTCGAACCCCCGACCCCACGCTTAGAAGGCGTGTGCTCTATCCAACTGAGCTATTGACCCAAATGCTTGAACAACAATAATAATAACACAAAAAAATAATATTGTCAATGAAAAAACAAAAAAACACAAAAAATGGTTAAAAATAATTGTAATATATATGTAACAGGATTGAAAAATAGTTGTTACAGACATATTTAACATAATATGATATAACTTTTATTAATATAAAAAACAATAATGGAAGGAAATTAAAATGAAAACAAAAACAAAAATAAAAAAATATTTTAAAGACAATAATAGTAATTCAAGCAATGATAGTGATTTTTTCTACAAGTAAAAATATAGCATATGGATATGATAATTTAGAAAATATACAGCTATTGTAAACAGTTGGGAAAGCCTAAAAAGAAATAGAAACATCCACAAATAGTGTGAAAAAATAAAAATAGAGTTAGATGAAAATGAAAATTGGGAAGCAAATTCTACAATAACAATTAAAGAAAATCAAAAAATATCATTAATTTCTAATGATGAAGTAATAATAAAAAGAAAAAAGAAATTTTACAGAAGGTTTAATAAAAAATAATGGAATATTAACCTTAGGAGATAATATAATGTCAGGTAAAATAATATTTGATGGTAATAAAGAAAAACATTACATCAAATAGTGCATTATTAAAAAGTGATAATGGAACAATAACAATTAATAATAATATAACTATCCAAAATAATCACTCAACAGAAAATGGAGGAGGAATTTCTGCAAACAATACAACCGTTAATATATCACGGAGGAACAATTATAGGCAACATATCTGCTCAATGTGGTGGTGGAATATATATAAATTCGTCAAATTTATCAATAGAAAATAGTAAAATTGAAAAAAATAAAGGAACATTTGGAGGAGGAATATACGTAGCAAAAGATTCATGTAATATGAAGCTAAATAATGTTCAAATAGATTATAATAAAGCAACAAAAAGGAAGCGGTGGAGGAGTATACGCTTATGGAAATATTACAATTTCAGGAGATAACACAACAATAAACAATAATAATGCCTCAACATATGGTGGAGGTATAATGATAAAAAAAAGAAGAAGGCAAAATTTTTGGAGGAACTATAAGTAAAATGAAACAATAAAATATGCAGGAGGAGGAGTTAGAGTTGACGGAAAACTAAAGATAGAGAATGTAAATATTATAGAAAATTCTGCAAAAAACAACCGGAGGAGGAATTGATTGGACAAATGGAGTGCTTATTTACAAAAATGGAATTGTAAAAGATAATAAATCAGGTGAACAAGAAAGTGATATGTACCCTATATTTACAGAGAAAAAAAGAAGATTGAGTAAATTTAATGAATGGAATATAACTCAATAGATATTAATCTAGAAAAAAATTATGTAAGAAATGTAGATATAGACAATTTAAGTATTCAAGGAATGACAACAACAGATAAATATTTGGTTTTTGCTCAAATGAAATCAGAAGAAGAGAACACAAAGATAAATATAGTTGACAAAAACACATATGAAATATTAAATACAGTAGATGATTATTGCTTTGGACATGCTAATAATATGGCTTATAATAGCAAAAATGATAAATGCTATATTGCGTATAAAAAGATGAAGAAAGCTATGTAACATCTTTTTAAAATAAACGAAAATTATGAATTAGAAGATGTTCAAACCATAAAAACTGATAAATATTATTATGCATTGTCATACAACAAAGATGACGATTGCTTTATAGGAATAAATGGATATAATGCTTTTTCACTAAATGAAAATTTTGATAGCATAAAAAATTATTTTCACTTAAAAACCAATAATCTAACAAAACAAGATATAACATATTATAATGGAAAAATCTATTGGATATGCTTTGAACTTGGAAATCAGAGTAAATACCAAACCAAATTTAATAATAGAGAAAGATTTAGTAATGTACTATTTGTGTATAATATGAATGGGGAATTTGAAAAAACACTATACATATCAAATGACGTTCTTGCAGGAGAAGCAGAAAGTGCAACTATTGAAGATGGTAAATTAATAATTGGATATAATGCGGCAAGAAATTCATCAACTTGGACAAAAATATCATTTTGCAGTAGTAATTATTTGAAAAAGAAATAGAAAACAATGATACAAAAGATGATGAGAAAAAAAAGATAACGAAAATGAAGAAAAAGATAGTGAAAAAAATGACAACGAAGAAAATGCAGATGATACTAAAAATAACTTTGTAGACAATACTGTATCAGATAAAAATTTACCATTTTCAGGAACTAACTTTAAATATATACTAATATTGTTTATACTAGGATTAAATACTATGATTATAATAACAAAATTAAAAAAAATATAAAAAATATTTAAACAACTATACTAGAAATTACCAAAAAATAGAGGAAAAATTATAAATAAAAAAGGACAAATGTATGAAAAAATAAAAATAGATGAATTAGTACTAAAAAATTTAGATGGATTTATGAACTATGTAATGGAACAAAATAGAAATGATGGAAAAGAGGAGTACTACTATCACCATACAAAAGATTGAAAATTTACAATAAATGTACCAGAAGAAAGATAAAAAACTAAAGGAATATTAGAAAAGAACATCCAATCTGATATAAACTAAAAGTCATTTAAACAAATGGCTTTTTTATGCTTTACATTACTCTGAACAATCTATTTCCGTAATGTGAAATCTTTGTGAAAAACTTTACTTTAAAAAACAAAATGATATTATAGAAAAAATAGAAATGTAAGGAGGAATCTTTCGTGATAGAAATAAAAAACATCACTAAAAAATATGGAAGTGTTACTGCCGTAGATAATATTAGCTTTAAAATAGAAGAAGGAGAAATAATAGGACTATTAGGGCCAAATGGATTATATTCAGACTTAACAGTAAAAAAGAATTTGTCACATATATGGCAGAGTTAAAAAAGTAGATAGAAAAACAAGAAAAGAAAAAGTTGAAAAAATAATAAATCAAACAGGATTAAAAGATGTAAAAAATAAGTTGACACGTAACCTATCAAGAGGATACAAACAACGAGTAAGTATGGCTGGTGCATTAGTTGGAGAACCAAAAATTTTATACTAGATGAACCAACAGTAGGTTTAGATCCAAAAACAAATAACAGAAATAAGAGCATTAATAAAAGAATTAGGAAAAACACATACAATAATATTAAGTTCACACATTTTATCAGAAGTAAGTCAAATATGCAATAAAGTTATAATAATAAATAAAGGAAAAATGATTGCAATAGATACACCAGAAAATTTAGAGAAAAAAGTAGCAAAAAATAATAGTACATATGTAACAGTAGAAGATACAGAAAATAAAATGGATGCAATTAAAGAAAAAATACCAGAAATTAAAGAAATAAAATTAATAAAAAGAAAATGAAGACGGAACAAAACAATACGTAATAGAAGCAAATGGAGATACAGATTTAAGAAAAATAGTATTTACAGAATTTGCAAAAGAAAATATAACAATATTTGAAATGAAACAACAGATACAACATTAGAAGATGCATTTATGAAATTAATAGAAGGAGGAGAAAAATAATGTGGGCAGTTATAAAAAAAAAGAGTTTAAGTCATATTTCTATACACCAATAGGATATGTTTTTATAGGAGTATTTTTTAATAGCATTTAGTATATCATTCTTTTTAGTGTAATAGGATATGGAAATGTAAATTTTGAATACATATATTATTCATTACCAACAATTTTAGTATTAGCATTTATAATTCCATTATTAACAATGAGATCCTTTTCAGAAGAAAGAAAAACAGGAACAGAACAATTATTATTAACATCACCAATTAGTATAACAAAAAAGTAGTTTTAGGAAAATTTATTGCAGCATTGCTTATAGTATTAATAACAGAATTATGTACATTTATGTATTTTGGAATATTATGTCACTATGGAAACCTAAATTAACAACAACATTTGCTACATTATTAGGTTTCTTACTATTTGTAATGTCATATATATCTTTTGAATGTTAACATCAAGTATTACAGAAAATCAAATATTGTCTGGAATTATTTCAATTGGATTTTTATAATAACTTGGGTTTTACCAGAATTTAATTCAAGTTTAGAAAGCTATTCTTTCATAAATATGTTTTATAAATACACACAAGGACAAATTGACATTGGAGATACAGTTACATTTATAGCATTTACAATAACTTGTTTACTATTAACAATAACAGTTATGCAAAGAAGAAAAAAGTGTAAAATAAAAAAAGGAGGATAAAAAGTGAAAGAAGAAAAAAATGCTAAAAAGAGCAAAAAGCTAAAACAGAAAAAAAAAGCAAAAAGAAAAAAGAAAAGACAGAAAAAACAAATAAATTTATACAAACAATAAAGAAAAAATGGTTAATTGATGGTTCAAAAACAATCTTACTAGTAGTAATCGTACTTGCATTTTTTTAGGTATAACAGTATTAATGCAAAAAATTGAACTTAACGCCAATTGACTTAACAGAAGATAAATTGTTTACATTAACAGAAGAGAGTAAAGAACAAATAAAAAATATTAATAAGGACATAAATATATATTTTGTTGGATATTCAGATGATAATTCCACACTTGATTTAGCAAAACAATATACAAAAAGCTAATGATAAAATAAAAGTAGAAGCAGTAACATCAGAAAATAGACCAGATTTAGTACAAAAATATGGAATAGAAACAGATAGTGAAGGAATAATAATTGAATCAGGAAGCCAATATAAAAGTATTGTCATCAAGTGATTTATATACATATGATTCTACAACGTATGAATCAATAAATGTTGCTGAGGAAAAAATTAACAGCAGCAATAAAATCAGTATCTGTAAAAGAATTACCAAAAGTATATTTCTTAAGCGGTTATAGTTCATTTTCATTAACAAGTGGAATGCAATATTTTAATATGTATTTGGAAAATGAAGTAAATGAAGTCAAAAACATTAGATATACTATCAAAGGAAAAGTGCCAGATGATTGTAATACATTAGTAATAACAACTCCAAAAAAGATTTTGATGATGTTGCAACAAATGCCATAATAGATTATATTAATAAAGGTGGAAATGTATTATGGTTAAATGCAGCAATGGCACAAAAATAAAGAATTAACTAATGTAAATAAAAATTTTAGCATTATATGGAGTAAAACCATTTGAAGTTGGAATTATTAGAGAAACAGATTCAAGTAAAATGGTATGTGATTCACCAGATTTAATTATGCCAGAAATACAATATTCAGATGTAACAAATAAATTACATGACTCAGAAGGGGTTATATTTATAAATGCTACAAAAATAAATGTAGCAAGTGATGAAGAATTAGAAGCATTAAATACAACAAAAACAGAATTAATTAAAACAAGCGAAAATGCATATTTTAGAACAAATTTTGAAAATTCATCAAATGCAGTACAACAAGGAGAGAAGAACAAACATCATTTTTAGTAGGAGCACAATTTAATAAAAGAATATCAGAAGCAAATGAAGAAACAGGAGAAAAAAGAAATAACATCAAAATTAATTATATATGGAGAAAAATTACTTCTTTATCAGACTATCAATTAACAAAAAACAACACAAACACCAATGGTTGCATACAGAAAAAATAAAGACTTAGTATTAAATTCTATTGCATATTTATCAGATAGAGAAGAAGATATTACAGTAAGAAAAAGTACAGGAAGTATAACATATACAGCAACAGAACAAGAGAATAGAATAATATTAGCAATTATAACAATCAGTTCAATTATTGTTAATAATTATTGTTGGAATAGTTGTATGGATTAGAAGAAAAAAAAAAAATAAGCATATTAATAAAAAAACCCCGTAAAATAATATGGGGTTTTTTTATTATGAAATTTTTTTAAAGTTGTATTTGTTATAATAGGTAACAGTTATTGGGGCAGGATTTGCATCAGGACAGGAAATTTATTCATTCTTTTTTTCATTTGGAACTAAAGGATTAATAGGAATTTTAATATCAAGTGTTATAATAGGAATTACAATATATAAAACATTTAAAATATTAATAAAAATAATATAGATAATTATGGAGATTTTTTTAAATGTTTTTAATAAAAATAAAAAATAAATAATATAACAAGTACAATAATAATAAATATATTTATATTAGTATCATTTTATATTATGATAGCAGGATTTGGAGCATACTTACAACAAAATTACAATTAAATAGTATTATAGGAAGTAGTATTTTAGCAATATTATGTTTAATTTTATTTAAAACTAACGTAAAATGGACTAATAAAAAGTAAATGAAATATTAATTCCAATATTAATAATTATAGTAATATTTATACGGTATTTTTAACATTCAAAATATAAATTTTATGAACTTAAATAATTATTTGTTAGAAGAAAGTAATCAAAATGGGTTATTAAAAAGTATATTATATGCAAGTTATAATTGCGTATTACTAATACCAGTATTAATTTCAATAAAAGACTATATATCTAAAGATAAAAACATAAAATATATTTCAATAATAGTAAGTATAATAATTGCAATTTTGTTAATTACAGTTTATTTTATTCTAATAAATGTTGATGTTAATATAAAAGAATTAGAAATGCCAGCAGTATATGCAATAAACAATATATGTCCTAAGATAAAAATATTTACGGAATAATTATTCTGATATCTATTTTTACAACAGCAATCTCATTGGGAATAAGCTTTTTAAGAATGTAGCTATTAATAAAAAAAGTTACAATATCATAGCTATATTAATTTGTGCTAAGTGCTAGTGCTGTTATTTTTTCTAGATTTGGATTTTCTAATTTAGTAAATTTAATGTATCCAATTTTAGGAATGTTAGGACTATTACAAATAATAAAAAATATTGCAAAAATAATCAAAAAACTGATATAACATAAATAATAAAATATGGGAGAAGTAAATATGAAAAATTTTTGGTTAGAACCAGAGCAAAAAAAGGTAAAAAAAAGTAAAAAGAAATTAATAATATCAATAATTATAGCAATATTTTTGGTGATTTTTACAACAGTAACAATATTGTATGTTAACAATAAACAAGTAAGAAATTGATAGATAAAAATATTTTAAAAAAGAAAAACCCAAAATAACTTGCCAAGCAATCGAAATAGAGGAATCAGATAATTCAAAATATATGCTTTTAATAAATATATAGGTGTATTAAACAAAAATAATTTTGAAATATATGACAACACAGGAAAAAAAGAAAAAGAGCTAACAATAGAAATATCAAAACCAATATTTAATTTTAACAGTAGACATCTAATAGTTGCAGAAGAAAAGGGGCAAAAGTTATATTTAATAGCAGACAAAGAGGTTGTGTGGGAAAAAAGTATAGAAGGAAATATAGCACAAGTAACAGTTAATAAAAACGGATATGTAGCAGTAACGATAGTTGATACAAGTTATAAAACAACAATTTGAATGTATATGACAACAAAGGTGATTAATTGTTTAAAAACATTTTTCAAATCAACAAGAGTTGTATCAACATCAATTTCAAATGATAATAAATATTTAGCAATAGCAGAAATAGATACATCAGGAACAATAATACAATCAAATATAAAAATTATATCAATAGAAAAAGGAAAAAATAATGCAGAAAATTCAATAAAAAAAGTATATAATAGTGAAAAAACAACGATTTAATAACAAATATAAAATATCAAGAAAAAAGATAAACTATTATGTATGTATACAGATAAAATTACAGTTATAAAAAACAGATGAAACAACTAGAAACCATACAAGAATAATAAAGACAAAAAATATCATTTGCATCAATAGAATTATCAAATGCATCTGTAACAGTAGAAGAAAAATCATCAGGAATATTTACAGCAGATTCAATAGTAAATATTATAAATTCAGATAACAAAAAAATCATCATTATACACAGCAGAATCTGTAACAAAAAGAAATATATACGAGCAACAACATAATTGCTTTAAATTTAGGATCTGAAGTGGAATTTATAAATACAAGGAGTGGATGGCTAGTAAAAAAATATGTTGCAGAACAAGAAATAACAAATATTGTTTTATCTAATTCAATTTCAGGAATTATTTATAGAGATAAAATAGAAATTATAAATTTATAATATAAAATGAAAAGGGAGATTATTAATTATGGGAATTATTAATAGATATAATTTTAATAGCAATAGTAGTATTTTATCAACATTTTTAGGATATAAAAAGGATTTAGTTAATTAGGAGCAAAATTATTTGCAGGTATAATTGCAATAATAATAACAATTGTTATGTATAAACCTGTATCAGGAATGATAATTAATAATACAACAATAGATGAAAAAATAGAAAATGCAATATTATACAAAATACAACTAACTTTATAAATGAAAATGATAAAATGCAAAATGGTAAGAACATGTAGTTAAAAAAATGTTTTACCAGAACAAGCAGAAAATTTATCAAAAATGTAGTATATGTTATAACAGCATTATATTATTTATAGTAAGTAAAATAATTTTAAGTATTATAATATCATTAATGGATTTTGTTGCAAATTTACCAATATTAAAACAATTTAATGAAATTGGTGGTATTATATATGGAATAGTAAGAGGATTACACTAATTGTTTGCATATTTTTTATTGATAGGAGTATATACAAAAAATGAAACCTGAAATGCACGTTAAATAAAATATTCAGAATTCATATTTAACTAAAATAATATATGAAAATATTGTGAAATTTTAAAAGAAAAAGACGCAAATTTATTGCGTTTTTTTTTAATTTTTGTTATACTAGGAACATAAATTTTTACATAAATTCAGGAGTGATTATTTTGAAAAATAAACAAATAGAAGATAAAAATAAAAAGAAAAAAGAAAAAAGAAGAAAAAACATGGAAAAAAAAAAAAAGGTTAATAGTAATTTTACTAATATTAATAATGATAATAGGATGGTTTGCATATAGAACATATAAAAGTGGTGGTGGATTAAGTGGAATGCTTGCAACAGTGGTAGGACATGATGAAAATACAAAAAAAACCTAAAAGAAATAAAAGTATTGGTATTAGGAGTAAGTACAGATTTAGATTCAGAACTAACAGATACAATAATGGTTGCATCATATAATCCAAATACACAAAAAGCAAATTTATTTCAATACCAAGAGACACATTTACAGGAAAAAATAAAAAAAAAGCAACAGCATCATTAAAAATAAATGCATTATATAATATAAATAAAACACCAGAAAAAACATTAGATGCAGTTAATGAAATTAACAGGATTAGATATACAATATTATGTTTTAGTAAAACAGAAGCCTTAATAAAATTAGTTGATGCAATTGGTGGTGTGGAATTTAATGTTCCTATAGATATGAAATATGATGACCCAACACAAGATTTACATATAGACCTAAAAGCGGGAGTACAAAAACTAAACGGAGATAAAGCTGAACAACTTTTAAGATGGAGACATAGTAATTATAAAAAACTGGAGTAATGACAACATATCCTTCAGAATATGGAAATGATGATTTTGGAAGAATGAGAACTCAAAGAGATTTTTTTAGTAGAAACATTAAAACAAACATTAAAACCAGGAAATATATTTAAAATAGGAGAAATATTAGAAATAGCACATAAAAATGTAGAGACAAACTTAGAACTTTCTTATATAAAAGATTATATTCCATATGCTGTAGAATTTAACACAGAAAACATGACAAACAGCAACATTACCTGGAACAACCCCAGATATGAAAGAAACTAATAATGTAAGCGTATTTATAGTAGATAAAAAAGAATCAGAGAAGTTAATACAATCTATGTTTTTCAGTGATGTAGCAGAAAATGAAAAGGCGATAATACAAATACAACATCAAATAGTACATCATCTAGTAATACTGTATCAACAAATAGTAAAGATTCTTCAAAAATAACAATCGAATTATTAAATGGAAGTGGAGATAAAAAAAAACTTGAAGAAGCAAAAAAAAATTAGAAGATGCAGGATATGATGTTAAAAAAAACTGGAAGTATAACTTCAATATCAAAAACAATAATAACAAATAAAAAAGATTTATCAGATACAGATTTAAAAGATATAAAAAGAAACTTTAGGAGCAGGAAATATTTCAACAAATAAATCAAGTACAAGTTTAGTTGATGTAAGCATAGTAATTGGTAAAGATTTTTAAATCAAGAAAATTATTAAATAATATCATAAAAAGGCAGATAACAATCTGCCTTTTATATCAATAAAAATCATCTTCTTCTATGACGTGATTTTTTCTTTTTATCATCAAATAATAATTTATATAAGAAAAACAAAATTAAAAAATCAATAAAATTTGAACAATTTTAGTTAAAAAACCTGATTTTTCAACACTATGAGATGCAATCAAATTTGAGGAATATTCAACACCATCAATATTATAAATTATTTTTCCAACAATTTGACCTTGTGCAATAGGTGCAAGTAAATTCTCTTGGATTTGGATTTCAGGAGAAAAATCAGTTTCTAAATCATCTTGAGGAACTAAAGCAGTAATATCATCAGAAATTAATAAATCTAAATTTTTGTTTCTTTAGTAGCATTACCAATTTCGATTTGAGAAGCAATTGCATTTTTTTTAGCTTAACTTTCTAATTGTATAGTTATTATATCCATAGTCAAAAAGTGTTTTTGTATCAACAAATTTTGCACTTAAATTATTAGGTATAATCCAACAGATAGAACTACACAAATTAATTCTAAATCATCTTTGTTCGAAACAGATACTAAACAATTTTTAGCTTGAGTAGTATATCCAGTTTTTCCAGAAATAGCATATTTATAATAATAATTACTACTAACTTCACTATTATTAGATATTAACAATTCATTAGTTGTATTAAAAATTCTTTCATCATATTTATTTGTAGCAGGAATTATACAATATTTCAAACCGGATAAATTTCTAAAGGTAGAATTTTTCATACAATATTTCATTATAATTGCTAAATCATAAGCTGTAGTATAATGATTCTCATTATGCATACCACTTGGGTTAGTAAAATGTGTATTAGTAAGTCCTAATTCTTCAACTTTTTATTCATAAGATTAGCAAAAGCATCAATAGAACCAGAAACATGATAAGCAAGTGCATTTGCAGCATCATTTGCAGAATGAACCATCATTACTTGTAATAATTGATTAACTGTAAGTTGTTCTCCTGGCTGAAGTGCAGCCACAGAATAACCTGAAGGTATTGAATAAACAGCTTCATAAGGAACAGTAACAACATCATCCAAATTACAATTTTCTATTGTTAAGATTGCTGTAAGAATTTTAGTGGTACTTGCTGGATACATTTTCTCAGACTCATTTTTAGAATATATAAATTTTCTCACTCGAACTATCTAATAAAATTGCAGCACCAGCAGAAATTTCTGGTGGATTTGAAACACCATAACTTATTGATATATTAAAAATAAATATCATAATAAATAAAAATATTAAAATCTTTTTAATTCTCATCATAACTCTCCATAAAAACATATAAAATAATATACAATATTTTAACAAAAAATTCAATTATTTATACAAAATTTTCAACAAAAAATACAAAAAATTCAACAAAATATATAATAAAGAAAAAAAAGGAGGAAAATGCAAATATTAAATAAAAAAGCATAATTTTTATATCTATAATCATTGTATGCGTTATAGGTACATATTATTTATTTATAAAAAAGAAAAAGAATATATAGGAAATGACTCTAATCTTATTATATCCAATGGAATAGAAAAAGAAACTAAAGAAAATGACACAAAAGATATAGAGGAAAAAAAAATAAAATAGTTGTATATATAGCAGGAGCTATAAAAAAATGAAGGAGTATATGAACTAGAAGAAAATAGTAGAATTACTGATATCATAGAGAAAGCAGGAGGATTAACAGACGATGCAAATACAAATAACATAAATTTAGCGTATATATTACAAGATGGAGTGAAAGTATATATTCCAAAAGATAATGATAAAAATGAGATAAAAGATGAGACAAATATATATGTTTCAAAAAGAAAATGGAGAATCAAATATAGATAATGGGACAAGTGTAGAAACAAAAAAAATAGTAAAATTAATATAAATACAGCAACTCAAACAGAATTAGAAACTTTACCAGGAATAGGTCCATCGACTGCTACAAAAATAATAAACTATAGAAAAGAAAATGGAAAATTTAACAGTATTGAAGAATTAAAAAAGTAAGTGGTATTGGAGATAGTAAATATAATAAAATAAAAGAAATGATAAGGATTTAAAATTCGACCAGTTGTTCTGTACTTGAAAAAAAAATGAAAAATTTATATATAATAAGAAATATAAATTTGAATAAAAGAGGTAATGAAAATGGGATTACGAGACATAAAAGTTCCAAAGATGAAATTTAAAAAAAAATGAAAATGGACGTAATGGAAGAATTAGAAGAAATTGATTATGAAAAATTAGAAAAAGAAGAATTTAAAGAAAAAAAGAGAAACACCATATGAAGATATGACACACTACAAAACAGTAAAAGAATTCTTTTTAAATTCAGCAGAAAAATATCCAGATGAAGACTGTATATTAGAAAAACCAGACCATAAAACTCCATATAAAATAACAACATACAAAGAATTTAAAGAAGACGTATTTGGTTTAGGAAACAGCATTAACAAAATGTCTTAAACCTAAGAAATAAAAAAGAGTAATCATAATTGGAGAAACACAATATGGATGGTATGTATCATACATGGCAATGCTATGTGGAGTTGGAATTGCAGTACCAACAGATAGAGAATTACCATTAAACGAATTAGAAAATATAGTAAAAAGATCAAGAGCATCAGCAATAATATATTCACCTAAAAAAGCAGAAGACATCAAAAAATAAAAGAAGACATTCCAGAAGTAGAATACTTTATTGAAATGAAAGGCGGAAATAAACTTGAAGACAAAGATGTTGGACTACAATATTTAATAGATTTAGGAAAATCAATAATAAAAAATCAGGGATAACAGTTTCGAAAAAATAGAAATAGACCCAGAAGAATTTAAAATACTATTCTTTACATCAGGAACAACATCAAATGCAAAAGGAGTAATGCTTAACAATAGAAACTTAGCAGAAAATATCAATGCAGTATCAGCATATGTAAAACTATATCCAATAGATATGTTATTTTCAGTATTACCATTGCATCACTGCTATGAATCAACAATAGGATTTTTACTACCAATGGCAACAGGAGCATCTGTAGCTATATGTGAAGGACTAAGATACATAGTACCAAATCTACAAGAAGCACATCCAACAGCAATTTTAACAGTTCCATTATTAGTAGAAAGCTTATATAAGAAAATAAATGAAAAAATAGTAAAAAGTAAAAAGACAAAATGGTAAACACAATGATATCAGTAACAAACGCACTAAAAAGGTGCAGGAATAGACATCAAGAAAAAAGTATTTAAAGAAATATATGACAACCTAGGAGGAAGAATAAGAATAATAGTATCAGCAGCAGCACCAATAGACAAAAAAGTTGGAAACTGGTTAGATGACATAGGAATATCATTTTTACAAGGATATGGATTAACAGAAACTGCACCAATATCAGCCTTAACACCAGAATATAAAACCATGTGTAGGATCAGCAGGGAAAGCAATAGTCCAAGCAGACATTAAAATAAAAGACCCAAATGAAAACGGAGAAGGAGAAATTTTAATAAAATCACCAACCTTAATGCTTGGATATTATGAAGATGAAGAAGAAACTAAAAAGGTAATAGACGAAGATGGATACTTTTAATGCTGGAGATATCGGTTACATTGATGATGATGGATACATATTTATAACAGGAAGAAGTAAAAATGTTATTGTTACTCAAAATGGAAAAAAATATTTATCCTGAAGAAATAGAAATGCTTTTAGATAAAGTTGATGAAATTAAAGAATCTATGGTTTATGGCAAGAAGCCAGAAGCTAACAGCAGAAGAGAAGAGAAAAAGAATTAATCATTACTGCAAAGAGTTATTCCAGATTATGATAAGATTAAAGAATTACATGGAGACCTTTCAGAAAAGGAAATTTATGATGTGATTTGAAAAATATTAAAGAAGTAAATAAAAAATTGACTTCTTATAAAGCTGTTAAGGCTCTTGAGATTAAAGAGGGAGAGTTTGAAAAAACTTCTACTATGAAGATTAAGAGATATAAAGAATTGAATAATAATAAATAAAAAAGAGGGAAATTAGAGTTCAAGACATAATTTCCCTTTTTTCAGAGTTTTGATTAGTATTCAATTCAGAATTATTATTTTGAATTGAATAGAAATTGAAAATAAATATATATATTGATATAATAAAGAGAGTAATTTTTTATATAAGGGGAAAAATGAAAAATTTAAACGATTATGATTGGTATTGATGATGAATGTAATGCATATTTAAATGAACAATCAGGGTTTGATTTACAAACAATAAAGCACATAGAAGAAATAAAAATAAATTACAGCATGTGAAAAAATAAAAATAAGAGCAGAACGATTAAAAATATAATGAACGAAAAACAAGGAGCAACATGCACACATTCATAAAATGCCAAAAAGATTCAAGATTTATAGACGATTTTTTCTCATTTGACCAAATTTTGTTAGATGCACCATGTAGTGGAAGTGGTACATTAGATTTTAATAACTCCAACATAGAAAAATATTTTACAAAACAATTAATAGAGAGGTCAACAAAAAAACTCAAAAAACATTATTAAAAAGCAATCAGTCTACTAAACCAGGGCATGAAATGGTATATTCAACTTGTTCAAGTTTTAGCATGCGAAAATGAAGATGTAGTAGAGAGTATATTAAAAGATGAAAAAAATAGAAATAGTACTGATTTATTTGAAGGAATTGAAAAGTTTGCCAGTGCTTACTACCAAAAATTTCAGGAACTTTATGTGTTTGTCCAACCGAATTATACGAAGGATTTTTGTGGCAAAAATTAGAAAAAATTGTAATGAAATATATAAAAATAAAAAGTAGCGATTATTTAAAAGTAATTGCTACTTTTTTGTAACAGTTACAATAAAAAAATGATAATTATTGTATAAGTTTACAAAAAAAAAGAGTTTTAGTAAAAAAATTTATTGGAAATTTTATTAAAAAATGGTACAATAAAAAAATAATTACTATGAAAAATTTGGTGCTAAATTTATTAGAAAAACTAAATAGTGGCGAAAGCCTATATAAATTTGAATTATAGAGAATAAAAAAAATAATAAGTTTTAGGAGATAAGATGTATATAGAGGTTGTAAAAAATACAGAAGACGCAATTAAATGTGATGAACTGTTAACAAAATTGATTATAAATGAAAGTAAATATGATAAAATCTAAAGAAGAATTATGTTGTGAAAAATTATTTTTTGAAAATAAATATAAAAAATAAAGATAATGTTTTATATGTGGCTAAAAATGATGAAAATATAATTATTGGTTATGCATATTGTAAAATTATAACAGAGAATAACGGACCAACAATATCACATATTGCATTATTAGACGGTTTTATATGTTGAACATAAATATAGAAATCAAGGTATTGCAACAAAAATTAATTAATAAATGTAAAGAATGGAGCAATGAAATCGGTGCAAAAAGTTTTTGAATTAAATGTTGCATCAGCAAATAAAAGTGCATTTGAACTATATAAACAATTAGGATTTATGGAAGAAAAGAAAATGAGATTAGAGTTATAAGTTACAGTTAAGAAAAAAAAATAAAAAAGAAGAGAATAGTAAAATATTATTTGCCCAAAAAAATATATTTAAATTATGCACAAATATATATGATAATACTAGAAATTATTTAGAAAATATTTTAGAGAGAGAAAAAATATGAAAGTATTAATAAAACAACCTTGGGCAACATTAATAATGCAAGGTGATAAAAGATATGAATTTAGAAGTTGGCAAACCAAATATAGAGGCGAATTACTAATACATGCAGGAAAAGGAATAGATAAAGAAGCAATGAAAAAGATTGACAAAATACATTCCTGAAGATATGCCAACTGGAAAGATATTGGGAAAAGTGACACTAGTAGATTGTATAAAGATGTCTCCCTGAGTTTAAGGAGATGCTGTTAAAAGAAAATAAGGATATATATACTGATAGTTCTTTAAAGAAAATTATGGTTGGATGTTGGAAAATGTAGAAGTTTTTGATGATCCAATAGAGGCTAAGGGAAAATTGAGCTTATGGGAGTATGAAATATAGTTAGAGAGAAATGGATGATGAAAGATACTATAATTTATTTAATTAGACATGCCGAAACTATTGATGAAAATGGAATTAGAAATACAAATGAAGACAATCAAACAATCAATGAAAAAGAAATATTGTCTGTACATGGGGAAGAACAATCAAAAAAATTAAGCGAAAATATTGAGTTAAACCAGCTTATATCGTTACAGCTATCTAAGTTGTAGCGATTTTTTATGTTCTCCTATTAGTTTACAATAATGCTAAAAATAGGCACTTTTATGTCAAATTGGGGAAAAATTGGGGAAATAATTCTCCGAAAGAGTTGATATTTCTAATAAAAATTCAGTAAAAGACTATGGGAAACCTAAAATATTTTTTAGTAGTCTTTTACTTTTTTACATCGTAAAAAGGTTTATGACTATAGTGAAAAAAGATTTAGCTAATTTTTAGATAGTAGCAAGTTTTCTAATGCAAATCCTGCTTTTTTTATTATGTGCAATTATAGGATGTACATAGAAATTAAATGTTGTAGTAATTTGTGCATGTCCAAGTCTTGCTGCTACTACTGCTACATCAATATTTTGTGCTATTAACAATGTAGCATTTGTATGTCTTAGCCCATGAAAGTTAATTACAGGTAGTCCAATTTGTCCAATAAATTTTACAAACCATTTGCTAATTGTAGAAGGGTGCATAGGTTTGCCGTCTGCTTGAACTTCTTCAATATCAAAAGTTATTTTATAATTATTTTCTTTAAAAGCATTATAAATAGTATCAATATTTTCAATTTCCGTAATAAACTTGTAAATTATTTTCGTATTTAAAATAATTTAGATCCATAAAATGGTCTAATTCAATATCAGTTTGGCTAATTCCTGTTTCTTCGAATAATTCTCTATATGCAGCCTCATCATTTGTTTCATTTTCTTCAACTTTACCACCAACAAAGTTATATTTTCCTTTGTAAGGTTCTTTTGGCTCTTATGCAAAAAAAGACCTTTACTTAAATCGTTATTAAATACAACTATTAAATTTAATTTTCTCATATTCTGCTCCTTAGCTTACTTTATTAAAGATATTTTTATTCCTAAAACACCATACTGTTGCTCTTCTTCAGGACTATAGTATTGATACATTGATGTAGTTTTTCTTTTAATCTCATCTTCATTATCAATTAGTTTTCTAAATAATGTTTCAAATTTATTTTCTCTATATAAATCTATTACATCTACAAGGATAGTTTCTTGTAAATCAGGTAATTTAGAAAATTCAATCTGATCACCTATTTTTTATTTTACTTCTCTTCTCATCATATAATCTAAATTCTATAGTTTTTGTTCCATTTTTTATTCTTTCAAATGGACTTTCTTGTAATTTCATTTTATGTATCATTTTTTTCACCTTCCTTCAACCAATTTAATAATATTTCAAATTCTTCATAGTGATTTTTAAAAATTTATTTTTATTCATTAAAGAGTTTATTTCATCTATTGAAAGCCAACAAACAGATTCAACTTCTTCTTTTTTGTAAAGATAAATTTTGAATATTAGGTATATCCATTTTAATATAATAATCATCCCAAAAGACTTTTTCTGAGTCAGACCTTCCAGAATAATACAATTTTAAATCTTTAGGGTTTATATCTAAACCAATCTCTTTTTTACTTCACTTATAATTCCTTGAATGCTATTTTCGCCTGATTTTGGATGACCACCAGTAGTAGCATATTTGCCATTTTTTATTTCACTTCTTTTTTTTTTGAATTAAGAATTTTCCTTCACTATTTTGTATAAATACTAGAACGACAATTATGTAGTTATTTTCTGGAATAGATTCTCCTTTGAAAATAGTTTTACCTGTTAAGTTTCTATTAATATCATATAAATCTCTTTTTCCATAGAATATATCCTCCTAGTAAGATTTTTTGTTTTTTCAATCCATTCTTTAAATTCTTCTTGTGTTTTTGTACCAGATTTTATATCTTGTTTAAATTGATTAGCTTCAGCTTTCCATTTTTCATATTTTTCTAAATACATAGGAATATCTGGATTTCTATTTGCTAACATCTTTTTGCTGATAAAGTTTTTTTCTATACAAAGCATTTACTTCATCTTTTCTTAATTTTTCATTATAAGCAATATTGGCTCCAATTTCTTTGCATGTTTTTTTATCTTTATAAATTCTATTACAGTAAATAGATGAATTTCTATTTTCTGGAACAAAGTATTTTCCACAATTCTTGCATATTTTTATTGGTATATTATTTTCTATAAAATACAAAACACTGAAATAATATGCACTTAAAAAGAGAATTGAAGGAATAAAAATAATTTTTAATATGAAAATTATGATTTTTTTTTTTTTGCATTCATTTTTAAGATATTTTGCTAAAGACTCTGGAGAATTGTATTTAGATTTCTTTATAGAGTTGTCATATTCTGTGAAATTTATTTCTTGGTCAAAACTTACATCAGTTAAAAAAGTCAGATAGGTTAAAATCTTCATCTGTTTCATAAGAATGAAGAAATATATAATATCTTTGAGATGGAGATAATCCATTTAAGTAATTCTCTTCAATTAAGTTATAGGAAAAAGTTTATTAGATCTTTTAATACTTTATGTAAAAATATATAGGAATCCATGACTTCTTCTATTCCAAAACGAATTTGTGAATCAAAATAGTCCATATCAATGCTTTCATCGTATTCATTTGCACGAGGATCATTATAAAATAAATTAAAATCTTCGTGAAATTTTTTACCTACGGGATTGTTTAATGCGGCTATTCCATATCTAAATAATAATTTTTTTATATATATTTTATCAATTGAACTAGTACTTAGAAAATCAAATAAAAATGTTCCAATTGTTTCATGAAATGCATGCATATCTTGGATATAACGATTTTCAATATTGTGAATGTCGTTTTCTGAAAGATAAGAGTAATAATCTTTTTGGGTTTTAAATTTATCACTGGATAGTACAGGTTCAAAATTCTCTGTTGAATTTGGTCTATAAACGAAAGACTCAATTCTAAAAAAATTGGTATTTATATATTCATATTTATCTGTAAAGTCAAGTAAGAAAAATGGAAATATCAATATTTTCACCTCGTTAACAATTTTAAATGTTAAGGTTGAAAAATAAAGTGATATCAAAAAACTTTATAAATCTTGATTTTTTACAGGTTAGCAATTATAATTCAACCAGAACATCGTTAACAACAATATACTACATTTCTAAACAGATGTCAACAAAATTCTTGAAAAAGGAGGTGAAAAAATATGGAACCAGCAAAGGTACAAAGAACAACACTAACAATGAAAGAAGCAGCAGAGTATTTGGGAATATCATATTGGTTAATTAATCAATTGGTAAGACAAAAACAAATACCATGTTCTAAAGTTGGTGGCAAGTATTTATTTAGAGTACAAGTCTTAGACGAATATCTAAATAAAAAAAGAGCAAGATTCAGTTAATTATTAACAGCAAAGTTAGGAGGGAGGTGACATGTATGATATCCAGTGGTTCAAAGTTGAATCAAATATCTTTTCTAATAGAAAGATACAAATTATTCTCAAACTTCCATATGGTGATACATACTTTAGAGTATGGATACAGTTAATTGCATTAGCAGTTGAATGTAATAATGAAGGAAGATTAGAAATTGGAGAAAATAATCCAATGACAATTCAAAATTTTTCAAAGATTATGGGAAAATCTTATAAAAAAATAGAAAAAATTTTGAATAAATTTGTAGAATTAGAAATGCTTATAAAAGAAGGGGAAACATTTCTAATTAAGAATTGGAATGTTTATCAAAGTATTGATAAATGTGAAAAAAATTAGAGAACAAGGTCGAGAACGACAAAGAAAACATCGTGAAAAGTTAAAGACTGAAAGTGAAAAAAGTAACGTTACAGTAACGTTAGGTAACGCAGAAGAAGAGAAAAAAAATAGAAGAGATAACAAAAAGAAGAAAGTAAAGAAGAGAATAGAAGAAAAGGAGGACAAAATGGTTTCAGAGAATATAGTTTTAACTAAAGTTATCAACAAAAATTTAAAAAATGGATTCTGTAACAGAGAATTAAAGCCAATTGATTTGATTATCTTTATGAAAATGTTTCACCTGATTGTATAGAATATGAAAGATGTGATGAAAAATCAAAACAATACTGGGCTAAAAAGGATAAAGAAGATTATTTGAAGATGAAACGAGAGCATTATAGAAAGATAATAAATCAATTATATAAAAATAGTTATATGAAGAAGAATTATCAGAATATGAACTTTGAAAACTTTAATAAGGAATTAGTAAATGATATAGCAATAAAGATTATTGAGGATTATACAGAAAAATGTATTGCAAAAAGTAAAGATGTTAGATTATTAGATAATGAAAGGATGAAAAATTATCAATTATCATTGCAAGAAAGAGAGAGGATAATTCCATTTATAGTTACTAAAATAGGAGATGATTATATACTAGATAACTGTTTTAATAGATTCACTGCAATGAAATTATCAGGGTATAAAACATTACCATGTAGAGTAATAAGTGAACGTGAAAGAGAAAGAAGAATCAAATTTAAAAAAGAAGATTTTATACTGGATATGTAATTTAAATATGTATTAAAAAGTGCCTGGATTAAGTAAATGATTCAGGTACTTTTTGCTTTATTATGATGTAGTAATAAGAACATAATGAGGTACAAAAATAGGTATTTTATGAATTAGCAAGCAATGAATTTCTTCAGTGGGGGAAAATTCCCCTAATCCCCTTTTTTATAAAAAAATAATGGAGGTGAAAAGATGGCAACAACAAAAATTTGGAAGGTAGAATCAAGAATAGATAATGCAATAAATTATATAAAAATAAAGATAAAACTAAAAAATGAATGTTACGAATTTGAATGGATAAATTTGAAAATGTTAGAGATGTTTTGATGTATGCAACCAATGCAGACAAAACTGAAAAAACAATTTTATGTGACAGGAATAAATTGCAAAAGTGGAGAATGCAGCAAAAAGAAATGGAATTTGTAAAAATAATTAATGGGAAGACTGATAGAATACTTGCATTTCATGGTGAGCAATCTTTTTAAAGAAGGAGAAATAACACCAGAACTTGCTCATGAAATTGGAGTTAGACTTGCAAATGAAATGTGGGGAGATAGATTTCAAGTTGTAGTAACAACACATTTAAATACAAATCATATTCATAATCATTTTGTGCTAAACTCTGTTTCATTTAAAGATGGAAAAAAAAATTATAGCAATAGAGAAAAATACAGCTTTACTTAGAAAAACATCTGATGAACTTTGTGAGGAATATGGATTAAGTGTTTTAGAAGAAAAGACGTGTAAATCTGGAATAAATTTTGAAAATTATTATAAGAAAAAGTACAAAAGAATCTGAATATATTCAATTTGCAAAAGAAGATTTAGATTATGCTATAAACCATGCATTAAGTATAAAACAATTTGAAAATATATTATCTTCTATGGGATACAAGTATTATTATAGAGGTGGTAAATTAAGTATTAGAAAAGAACCATATAAAAAGAAATATGAAATTTATGATGGGTGTGATACTAAAGATGAAAAACAAATAAAAAGTAAGATAAGAAGAAAATCAGAAGATAAAGAACAAGAGAAGAAATTAAAAGAGAAGAAGAAAAAAAGACAGAAGATATATTAGGTGAATTATAAAATGTATCAGTCCTATCTTTTTAATGTCGTTCTAAAACAAATGTCATAACAAAAAACGACAAACAATTTAAATTGTGTTATAAAATATTTAGAACAAACGAGAGGAGGCTTATATGAAGCTAGAAGATATTGCAGATGTACATATCAGTGGTTCTTAAAGAAAAGAAGCTGTATATAAAGGAAATAAAACAAATAAATATAAAGTTTTCAATAAGATGCTACGAAGAAAAAATAGAATATGATGATTTTTTATAGTATGGAAGATTTAGGCGACTATGTTACACAAAAGAAGTTTTAATTTTTTAGACTTTTCAAAGTAAAATTATTAGTAAGATATAGAAAAAACAGAAGGTCTGCTTAATTAATAATTTATATTGCATTATAAGGTGTAATAATAAAAAGATAAATAAGGAATTTTAAAGTGGTTTTAGAAAGTAAAGATGCAAGTAGGCAATTAGAAAAAATTATCGATTGAACAGTAAATCAATTCCAGTTGCAAAAACTAAGGTCAATAGAAATTCCAATATAACAATTAAAGAACAGGAAAAAATATCAAAAATTGATTTTTAGTTGGAATAAACAAAAACAATTATATAATCAAATGATATTAGAAAAAGATAATTATTATAATTCAATAGTTAATAAAGTAATAAATGGAGGTAAAAAATAAAATGAATGAAAAAACAATTACAAGATAAAATAAATGGAACAATTTGGTCAGCTTGTGATACTTTAAGAAGTAGTATACCAGGAGGAAACTACAAAGATTATGCATTAGTAATGCTTATTTGTTAAATATTTAAGTGATACATATAAAGAAGAAAAAAAAAAAAAAGCAAATGAAATGTACAAAGGAAATGAGCAAATGATAGAAAGATATCTTTCTAGAAGTAAATTTATATTAAAGGAAGAATGTACATTTGATTATCTATATAATAAAAAGACATGAAGATAATATAGGTGAAATTATAAATAAGGCATTAGAAACAATAACAACTTTGAATGGTGTTAAATTGTTAAATTTGTTTGCAGGTTGATTTTAATAGTGAAGTTGTATTTGGAAAAAAGAAAGAAAAAAATGCAATATTAAAAACTTTATTATCTGATTTTAATAATGATGATATTGATTTAAGACCATCTAAAATAGGAAATTTGGATGTTATAGGAAATGCATATGAATACTTGATTGCTAGATTTGCTGAGATTCAGGAAAAAAGGAGGAGAATTTTATACTCCTGTTGAAGTTTCAACATTACTTGCAAAATTAGTTGAACCAAAAGAAAATGACAGAATATATGATCCTGCTTGTGGGTCAGGTCATTACTATTAAAAGCAGCCAAAGAAGTTCAAGATAAAAAGAGTTAGCGTATATGGGCAAGAAAGTAATAGTTCAACTTATAATTTATGTAGAATGAATATGTTTTTTTACATGGTGTTAATGATGCTCATATTGAATGGGGAGATACTTTAGCTAATCCATTGTACTTAGAACATGATGATTTAATGAAATTCGATGTGATAGTATTAAATCCACCATTTTCATTAGATAAATGGGCAAAAGGATTCGAATCTGCAAATTCAACAATTATTGATGATGGTAAAAAGAAGAACACATTTAAGATGGAAGCTTCAATGGATCCATATAATAGATTTGAATATGGAGTTCCACCAAAAGTATAGGTGATTATGCATTTATTCAACATATGTTAAAAAGTTTAGTTTTGAAGATGGAAGAATGGCAGTTGTATTACCTCATGGAGCTTTTATTTAGAGGAGCATCAGAAGGATTAATTAGACAAAGAATTTTAGAAGATAATTTAATTGATGCTGTTATAGGATTACCAGAGAATCTATTTTATGGAGTTTCAATACCAGCTACAATAGTTGTGTTTTAAAAAAGAACAGAACTAGAAAAGATGTGTTATTTATTGAAGCAAGTCGTGAATATGAAAAAGGGAAAAATCAAAATACATTAACAAAAGAAAATATCCAAAAAATATTAGAAACATATAAAAAATTATAAAGAAGTTGAGAAATATTCTCACATTGCAACTATGGATGAAATTAAAGAAAACGAATACAACTTAAATATTAAAAGATATGTGGATACCTTTGAAGAGGAAGAAGAAATTGATATAGAAGAAACAAAGAAAAATATTGAAAAAATAAACGAAGAACTTCAAGTTTTAGAAAAAGAATTACAAGAATCATTAAGAGAGTTGGGATTATAAAAGGAGATTAATATGGCACTTATAAAACGGAAAAAAAGTGGAAATACATTTAAAAGGTGGTTTTTCTGAAAGAAAAGGAATAAAACATTTTTCAGATATAGTTCAAGTGAATAGTTTAAATGAAAGAACAAGAAATAAATTATATACAGCTACAGAAGAAATATTTGGCTTGATGGATAAGTATAATGAAAGACTTCAGAACTGTTTTATTGAATTTATATATGAAGAACTATTTTTTTTTAACCAAGAGAGATATTCCAAAGATTTATGGATATTCAGATTACTCACATACATCTGTATTTAATGAGATATATAATATAATTAATACAGAAGATTATAGTAACATTTTAACATTTATTGAAGGAGTTATAAAAGATTTTTCAATTATTGATCAGGATACTGGAAATATGCTCAATCTAGAAAAGTAGATATACAAATATTATTAATGATATTTTTCAAAAGAAAAAATGTTAATTATAGAATAGTAGATGGAATTGTAACGGATTTATTGAATGAAGAAACAATAAAAGAAATAGAAGAAACATTAGAAAACCCATATACTGTCGTAACTACTCATTATTCAAAAGCGTTAGAATTATTATATAAAAGCAAAGGGATTATAATAATTCAATAAAAAGAGTCAATAAGTTCTTGTAGAATCTATATGCCAGATTTTAACAGGCAATGATAAAAGCTACTTTGGGAGATGCATTAAAGTTATTGAAAGATAAAATACATCCGGCAATGAAAAGTGCTTTTGAAAAATTATATGGGTATACAAGTGATGCAAATGGAATAAGACATTCAAATGGGTTAGAGAGGAAATTTACATTTGAAGAAGCAAAATACATGCTAATTAGTTGTTCAGCATTTGTAAATTATTTAAAAGAAAATTTTGAAGAAGGAAAATGAAAAAATGGATGAATGGAGAAAATATAGATTAGAGATTTATTTGAAAGAGTAACTAGAAAAATATAAATTTAGAAAGTGAAAATGTATTAACAATTTCAGCACAATATGGCTTAATAAATCAAGAAGAATTTTTTAATAAATCTGTGGCAGGTAAAAAATTTAAATAATTATTATTTACTAAAAAAGGGAATTTGCTTATAATAAAAGTTATTCTGCAGGATATCCAATGGGAGCAACAAAAATGTTAGAAAAATATGACGAAGGTATTGTATCAACATTATACATATGTTTTAAAGTAAATCAGATTTAGTAAATAATGAATATTTTAAATATTATTTTGAGAGTAAACAGTATTATGATGAATTATCAAAAATAGCAGAAGAAGGTGCTAGAAATCATGGACTATTAAATATAAGTGTTGAAGATTTTTTAATATACAAGTAATTTTACCCAATAAAAAGAACAAAAAAAAATAGTAAATTTGCTTAAAAAATAGATTACATTATTAAGAAATATGAAAAATTATTAAAAAAAAAAAGATAAATTTATTAAATCTCAGTTTGTAAAGATGTTTGGAGATGTTATAAATAATACAAAAAATTTTGATTATAAACCAATAGGGGAAATTTCTGAAATTGTTACAGGAACTACACCAAGTACTTCAAATATAGAAAATTGAATGGAAATATATGTTGGATTACACCAGCTGAATTAGACAATAATAGCATTTATATTTTTGATACAGAGAGAAAGATTACAGAAAAAGGGCAAAAAAAGTAAATCTTTGAAATTAATGCCTAAAGGTACAGTGTTATTTACTTCTAGAGTCCAATAGGAAAAGTAGCAATAATAAATAAAGAAATGTGTTGTAATCAAGGATTTAAGAATTGCATTTGTAAAAAGAATTAAATAATCTTTATTTATACTATACACTAAAAACAATGCATATTATTTTAATAGATTAGAGCAGGCTCAACATTTAGAGAATTATCTAAATCTACATTTGAAAAAGTTAAAATATCTGTTCCACCTATGGAATTACAAAATAAATTTGCAGAATTTGGTAAAACAAGTAGATAAACAAAAATTTTTATTAGAACAACAAAAGAAAAATTATGAAAAACTAAAAAAGCACTAATGCAAAAATTATTAACTGGAAAAGTGAGAGTAAAAATATAAATTTAATTTATGGGGGAAAATTAAATGGAAGACAAAAATACCAATAATAATGAAATGTCTACAAGTCAAAGACCTGCTATAGAAGTATTACAAAAATTAGGGATATAAATACATATCAGAAGAAGAAAATAAAAATTTAAGAAATAACATCCTAACAGATGTAATATTTAAAGATATATTAGCTAAAAAATTAAATGAAATAAATAGTTATGAATATAAAGGAGAAAAGTATAAATTTTCAGCAAGTACCATAGGACAAGCTATTAAAGATTTAAATGAAGATTTAGTAACAGGACTTATTAGGTACAAATGAAAAAATATATGATTTATTAACATTGGGAAAAATCTTATCAAGAAAAATATGGTAGATGGTACTAAAAGATCTTTTGACATAAAATATATAGATTTTGAACATCCAGAAAATAATACGATTTCTATGTTACAGAAGAATTTTCAGTGTTAAGGATGAATGGTAAAGATTATGCAAGACCAGACATTGTATTATTTGTAAATGGAATACCATTAGCAGTAATAGAATGTAAAGATGCGTCAGTACCAATAATTCAAGCTATTTCTCAAAATATAAGAAATCAAAAGCCAGATTATATTCCTCAACTATTTAAATTTATACAAATAAGTTATGGCAGCTAATAAAATGAAACGAAATATGCTACTTGTGGTACGCCAGATAAATTTTGGTCAACATGGAATGAACAATATATGGAAAGACAAAAATGAATTACTAAATAAAACTGTAATTGGTAGACAAGTAACAAAGCAAGATAGAGATATAATTTCATTATTTGAAGAAGAAAGATTTTTTAGAGTTAATAAAGATTTTTATAATTTTGAAGTTGGAAAAAAGAAGATATGTAGATATCAACAATATTTTGCTGTAAAAGCAATGTTAGAAAGAATAAAACATGACAAAAAAAGGTGGAGTTGTTTGGCATACACAAGGTTCTGGTAAATCCATAACAATGGTATATATAACAAAGAAATTGATGGAAGATAAAGAAATACAAAATCCACAAGTAGTTATAGTTACAGATAGGTAGAATTTGGATAAGAAATTCATAAACATTTAATAGAATTGAATTGAAAGCAAGAGCAACTAATAAGTCAATTTAACTGATTTAATAAAAAATGAAAAAATAAGAGTTGGCAACAACTGCTTTGTAAATAAATTGAAACAGTAGTAAAATCAGAATTTCAGTAGATGCAACCAAATACATTTATATTAATTGATGAAGGACATAGAACTCAATATGGTGAAATAAATAGAAGAATGCAAGAAGTATTCAAAGAGTAATATATATTTTTACAGGAACACCTATTATGAAAAAGAGATAGAAATATATTTGATAAATTTTGGAGGATTAATACATAAATATTCTTAGATGATGCTTTTTAAAAGATAAACGAGTAGTACCATTGATTTATGAAGGAAAAATGGTTGATCAAGAAGTTTCAAAAGAAGCTATTGATATGCGACTAGATATGCTAACAAGAAACTTGACTTCTGAACAAAAAAGATTGAGGTCATGAAGAAATGGAGTAGATTTGAGAAAGTTGCTTCATCTGAGCAAAGATTAGAATTGATTGCATGGGATATAGCAAGAATTATAATCAAACACTAAAAGGAACTGGATTTAATGCAATGCTTGCATGTAATAAAAAGTCGAACGGTAAAATATTATAATATTTTTAAAGACGAATTTCCTGAATTAGGAAGTTGCAGTTGGCAATATCATCTCCAGATATGAGAGAAGGAGAAGGAAGTATTGATGAAGATACAAATGATATTGTAAAGAAGTTTTATATAAACGCTTTATTTCAAACTATAAAAAATGAAGAAGAATATGAAGAAAACTATAAAATCTAAATTTATAAATGGAGATAAGACATACTAATAGTTGTAGATAAATTACTTACAGGGTTTGACGCACCAAAAGCTTCAACATTATATTTGGACAAACAAATAAAAGAACACAATTTATTACAAGCCATAGCAAGAGTAAATAGACTTTGTGATGGAAAAGGTGATTATGGTTATATAGTTGATTATAGAGGACTCTTAGGAGAATTAGATAAAGCATTAACAATGTATCAAGAAGCTGGATTAGAAGAATTTAATGAAGAAGATATAAAATCATCTGTATATTACATTGATACAGAAATAAATAATATGTTTGAAGCATATGAAGACCTTAAAGAGTTATTCAAAGATAAAAGAATAAAAATGATTTAGAAGAATATGAAATACTTCTAGAAGATGAAAAGATAAGAAAAAAGACTTTTACAATAAACTATGCAAATTCGGAAGTATGTTAGGCATAATTTACCAAGTGACCAAACTTTATTACAAAGTTGGAAAAAAAAATAAGTGAATTAAGAAAAGCATTAGCTTTCTACCAAAAAAATTGAGAGCAACAGTAAATTGAGATATTCTGGAGACTATAGATCATAAAGAATATGAGTCTAAGATGCAAAATTATTAGACAATTGCGTGTGTAGTTGCAAAAAGAAATGATGAGAATAACAGAACCAGTGGATATAACAGATGCAGAAAATTTTGATAAAGAATTAGAAAAATGGAACAGATAGAGGAAAAAGCAGATGCTATTAGAACAAGGCTAGCAAGAACTATAAGTGAAAATCCAAAGAAGATCCAGCTTATTACAAGAAATTTTCTACAAGAATAGAAGAAACTATTGAAGCATATAGAAATAGAAGAATTACAGATAGTGAGTACTTTACAAAAAATGCAGGATATCAAAGAAGATTTTAGAAAAGGAAATTCTGGAATTAGTTATCCAACTAATATAACAACAGAAAATTCAAGAGCTTTTTATGGAGTTATATATGATAAATTAATTCCAAGAATGAAAGAAAATGCTAACATAGAAGAAATAGGAGAAATTGCTTTAACTATTCAAAGAGAGATTGAGAGTAAAATAAAAAGAGATTGGCATTATAATACAGATATTTCATAATGAAATTGCCTCAAACAATAGATGATACAATATTTATGTAAAAAAAAAATATTAATTTAGATCTTGAAGAATTAGACAAACTAATAGAGGAAATTATAAATATAGCACTAATGAAATACTAATTGTTCAGGAAGGATGAAACATGGAAAAGGATTTTTATTGAATCTAATGGAGAAAAGCATATATTTAAGTTCAGAAAAACAAAAAAATATTAAATTTAAAGTGAATATAGATAAAAAAGTAACTTTATCAATACCAATGAAAATGTCATTAGATAAAACAAAAGACTTTGTCAAGAAAAAGAGCAAATTGGATAAAAAACAACAAGATTTTTATGATACATTTAGAACAAACTCAGGAAAAATAACTTTTGAAGATGGAGAAACAGTTTATTTGTTAGGAAGCAATATAAAATAGAAAATTATTTCAGATAATGGTAACAATGTTGTTATAAATAATAAATATATTGAAATTCCTGGCAAAAGAAAAACATATAGACAGCCGACGAGGCAAGGTCGTCGCTGCGCACGCCCGAGGCGCGCACGTCAC
>VOFC01001319.1_pt1 | contig 35891 bp, 37 predicted proteins | sample 5384161 | NCBI WGS metagenome assembly VOFC01 (sample SAMN12384722, study PRJNA508395) | human gut metagenome | isolation source: healthy gut B | host: Homo sapiens | reverse complement strand
GACCAGCACAAGGTAGATCAGTGCATCACCCAGCAGCGGGAACATGGGTTCGTAGGTGCGGTTCATGATGCCCTGCGCGGCGTACAGCAGCTCCTTGCCGCCGATGACCGTGATCAGGGAGGTATCCTTCAGCAGGACGATGAACTCGTTGCCCAGTGCGGGCAGCACCGCACGGATGGCCTGCGGGATGATGATGACCACCATGGTGGTCATGTAGTTCAGGCCAAGGCTGCGTCCGGCCTCCATCTGGCCGGGGTCAACGGCCATCAGGCCGCCGCGGATGATCTCCGAAACATAGGCACCGGAGTTGATGCCCAGTGCCAGCGCACCCACCATGGTAAAATTGCGGCTGTTGGCAAAGATGACCATGCTCATGATGAGCAGCTGCACCATCATAGGCGTGCCGCGGATGATGGTGGTGTAAATTTCGCAGATGATGTTGAAGAAGCCCAACACCGGGTTCTTGTGGCCGGGGCGCTGCTGGTCGTGTGCCACACGCACCAGTGCCACCACGCTGCCCAGCACGATGCCCAGTGCCAGCGCAATGGCAGTGACCAGCAGGGTGGTGCTCACGCCCTTGATGTACTGCGTCCAGCGGTCTTTCAGGATGAAGGCCTGATAAAACTTGAAGAAGAATTCCTGCTCGAAGTTGAGCGTAGTGCCGCTGTTGAGCAGCTCTTTGAGCAGTTCGTACTGTGCAGCCATTCGCATCCTCACTTTCCTGTTCTGATTTTGTTAATCTTTTGTAACCACTTATTTCCAAAAAAGGGGAGGTGCCCCAGTTGGGGGCTGCCTCCCCGTGGTTCCGTTATCAGCCAGCTGATTATTCAGCGGTGATGTACTTGTCCACGATGGACTGCAGGGTGCCGTCAGCCTTCAGCTCTTTCAGAGCGGCGTTGACGGCATCTTCCAGAGAAGAACCCTTTGCCATACCAATGGCGTAATCTTCCTCGGCGTAGCTGGTATCCAGGATCTTCAGGCCGGGGTTGGCAGCAATGAACTCCTGGGCGGGAGCGTTGTCGATGACAACGGCATCCACCTGACCGTTGTTCAGAGCCTGCACAGCGGTCAGACCGTCGTCGTAAGCCACGACGTTTTCATCACCGAAATCATCGGAGCAGTAGATGTAGCCGGTGGTGCCGCGCTGGGTGCCGATCTTCTTGCCTGCCAGATCATCCGGGGAAGCAATGTCGGAGCCTTCGGGAACGATGATGGACTGGATGCCGGTAGCGTAGCTGTCGGAGAAGTCCATCACAGCCTTGCGCTCGTCGGTGACGGTAACGCCGGCCATGACGATATCGGCCTTACCCTGCTGCACGCTCAGCAGAGCAGCGTCAAAGTCCATGTCGTCGATCTGCAGCTCCAGACCCAGCTTGTCAGCAATGGCCTGAGCAGTCTCGATGTCGATGCCCTCGAACTCGCCTGCATCGGTGGTCATCTCATACGGAGGGAAGGCTGCGTTGGTAGCCATGGTCAGCTTGCCAGCCTCAACGGTGGTCAGCTCGCCAGCGGCAGCGCTGGTGGAAGCAGCTTCAGAAGAAGCAGCAGAGCTTGCCACGGAGGAAGCGGTGCTTGCGGAAGAACCACCGCAGGCGGTCAGAGCCAGAGCGGCAACGGACAGACCGGCAGCTGCCAGAAAGCTGCGACGAGAGATCTTTTTCATATTCAAACACTCCTCAAATGTACTGTATGTTTTTGCGGTACGCCGGAACGATGCGATTCATCGAACATCTGGCGAACGAATTTAGTATAGATTGTACAAATTGAAAAGTCAATACTTGTGCAAAAAATCTCATCATTTGAAACCGAATTGAAAACAATTATACAAAAAATGCGTTGAAGAAATGTATATATACAAATTATAGATATTTTGCGATCTCTTCTTTGCTTCGCTTTGGCACGCAGTAATCCCGGTTCTCGTCCAGATAATATTTTACGCCGGTCTCAGCCGTCAGCGGCACAATGTGAGCCTTGTGGGCCGGGTAGCCGAACGCCACCATGAATGCCAGCTTCTGCGGTTCTTCAATGCCCAGCAGTTCGGTGAGGGCGGGCTTGTTGATTGCGCCCATGATGCAGCTGCCCACGCCTTTGTCCCATGCGGCAAGGGTCATGTTGGCAAGGGCGATGCCAGTATCGGTGGCAAGGTCGCCGGGGATGGAAGTGTCCTGCACCACGGCCACATACAGGGTGGGCAGCTCGTCGGCTTTGGGCGTGCCCTGCTCCGGCGGCAGATAGGCAGCCCACTTGACCAGCGGCTGCACCTTTGCCACCGCCTCGGGCTTGTTCACCACCACCAGACGCACAGCCTGACGGTTGGCTCCGCAGGAGGACAGGCGGACGGCCTCGACGATATCATCCACCACATCCTGCGGAACAGCTTTCTGTGCAAAGCGGCGGTAGGTGCGGCGGCTGACAAGAGTATCCATAACAGACATAAAGAGCACCTCCTTTATATAAGTGTTGTCAAAAGTATAGCAGATGCGGCAGAGTCTTGCAACGCTCCGGCGCAAAAAAGCTTGCACGTTGGGCAGTGATCTTGCCTTTTGCGACAGGCTGCGATTGCATCCGACAAATGATATATGGTAAAATATGGTAGAAGAAAGGAGGAGGCGCAATGGTATTGGCGGCAGGCATCGTGGGTTTTATTCTGGGGGTCAATGTGGGTTTTTTGTTTGCCGGGCTGATGCGGGCGGCAAAAGGGGAACATGAGCAGACAGAAGATGAAAACAAGACATGTTGAGAATGAATGAAAATAACGGAGAACAAAAAGGGCCGCTGTACGGGATGCTGTGCAGCGGCCCTTTTTGCCGGGCTTGACGGAACTTACGATTTTCTCTTGGTCGCTCCTGTTTTTCTGCATCCGGCGGCAAAAGATGCCAAAAACCACTTGACAAACGGTTACCGGGGGGGGATATTATATAAGAAAAGCAGGCTCCGCAAAAAAAGTAATGGGGGCGTGCCAAAAAAAGATTGTGAGGTTGATTCTTATGTCTAACATTTCTCGTCGTAAGTTCCTCAAGGGTGCAGGTGTGGCTGCTCTGGCTGTTGCTGCTGCCGGTGTTCTGGCTGGCTGCTCCGGCAACGATGTCCCTTCTATCCCCGATGTGACTGCTAAGAACGTCACCGTCAAGTTCGTTGACCGTAAGGGCAAAGAGGTCGGTACTACCGTTGTCAAGAATGTTAAGCTGACCGAGACCAAGATGAACTCTAACGATGTGCAGGCACCCGAGGGCTATGTGATCGGTATTGTTGGCGACCAGCGCATCGACTGGGACAACCAGACTGTCACCTTCACGGTTGACAAGAAGGAGACCGATAAGGTTACTGTCAACTATTATTACCGTGGGGTGGCAGGCGTAGACGGTTCTGAGAATGTCGGCACCGAAATTCTGGAAGTGGAAAAGGGTGCAACCAAGTTCAATACCAGTGAGCTGAAGGAAATCCCCGAGGGCTTTAAGCTGGATACTCTGGGCGACATCAATATCAACGCGTTTAAGAATGTGACTGTTTATGTCAGCCGCAAGTAAGCTGAACCGGATTTTTCAAAATTATTTGAATTTTTAAATTAAAAATTTAAGAAGACAACACCAACAGGGTGGTGGCCAACAAGGCCTCCGCCCTATTGGTGTTGTTTTTTTGTTGAAATTTCACTTAACAAACAGTTACCAGGGAGGGTATTATATAGAAAAAGCAGGCTCCACAAAAAAGTGATGGGGGCATGCAGAAAAGATTGTGAGGTTGATTATTATGTCTAATATCTCTCGTCGTCAGTTCCTGAAGAGCGCAGGTGTTGCTGCTCTGGCTGTTGCTGCTGCCGGTGTTCTGGCTGGCTGCTCCGGCAACGATGTCCCCGATGTCCCCGATGTCCCCGGTGTGACCACTCGTCCTGTTACGGTTATCTTCATGAAGGACGAAGGCAATGGTGTGACCAACGTTGTGGGTGAGACTGCCAAGATTGATGTTCTGAAGACCGAGAACTCTGTGAAGGTTGCTGACATCGATAAGAAGCTGCTTCCCGAAGATTACCATCTGGAGAACGAGAACGCTGTTGTTGAAATCCGCAAGGACGACAGCAAGGGTGAGTACATCATCGTCTTCGTGACTGATGTGACCATGACTCCGACCAAGAAGACCATCGATGTCAAACTGCTGGAGCTGCCGAACAACTTCATTGAGGCTAAGGCTGAGGTTGCAGTCGATGCAACTGGCGTCAGCGCTGCTGATATTCAGCTGCCGGACGGCTACAAGCTGAGCACCGACTACGGCACGGTGGAAGAGCTGTTGAAGGTTCGTCCCTTCGGGACTGTCTTCATTGTGACCAAGATCTGATTTCCTGGCACAGAAGTTTTTTGAAAAAACTCAAATAGCACCAACAGGGCGGTAGTCAACACGGCTACCGTCCTGTTTTTAAGTACAAAAAGAGCGACAGTCGTGCGACTGCCGCTCTTTTACGTTTATAGTCAGTTCCACCGTTTTTTCGGCAGCGGGCAACCCCTTCCGTCAAAGCCTGCGGCTTTGCCAGCTTCCCCAAGGGAACGGATGAACCCTCTCAGGCTCACTGCGTTCGCCAGCTCCCCCGAAGGGGGAATTTTAAGCATCTGCCGGTTAGGAGCAAAAAAGCTCCCCCCCCCCCTTTCGGGGGAGCTGGCATCGAGCAAAGCGAGATGACGGAGAGGGTCTTACTTCCGCTTCGGCAGCGGCACACACAGCACCAGCGTGATGCCGATGGCCAGCGCAACGGCTACTTTAAAGGTGCTGATGCCGTTGGAAAGGGCCAGCGCATTGTTGCCCTGTATAAAATAGTAGGCGCAGTAGTAGATGCCAGCGCCGGGCACCAGCGGGAAGATGCCGGACAGCAGGAACACCGTTACCGGCATTTTAATCACAATGGCAAACACCCGGGTGAGCAGGGTGAGCGGGATCACCGCCAGCAGGGAGGCCGCGGCACTGTCTGCCCCCAGCATTACGGCCAGCTCGTAGACAAACCAGCCCACGGCACCCACCAGCCCGCAGAAGGGCAGGCTTTTGCGCGGACAGCCGAACAGAACGGCAAAACTCAGGGTGCCTGCGCCGGCGATAAAGAACTGCGCGGCCAGCTCCCCGATTTGTGTACTGGTCAACATCATGCCACGACCACCCCCGTAAAGAATGTATAAAGGCTCAGCACAAGGCCGGTGCCAATGGCAATGCTGGCTGCAATGAGCAGCGCATCGATCATGCGGATGGTGCCGGAGAGGTAATCTCCGTGCACAAAGTCGCGGATGCCCATGGTAAAGGCGATGCCGGGGGTCAGGATCATCAGCGAACCGATGATAGAATGACTGGCCGGTGTGCCCAGCACTCGGCAGGCCAGAATGCACACCAGCGTGATAAGTGCGGCACAGCTGATCTTGCAAAAGCCGCCGGGCAGCTCGTGCTGCTCACACAGCAGCAAATAGCCGCTGGCAAGAAAGCCTGCCAGTGCCGCCGCCAGTGCACTGCGCAGTGTGCCGCCGAAGATCAGCGCAAAGCAGAATGCACCGCACATGCCGCTGACCAGCTGCACCCAGTCCTTGGGGAAGGGGATGCGCCGTGCCAGCACAAGGCGGCTCTCGGCCTCGTCCAGAGTCATATTGCCCTCGGCGATCTCGCGGGAGAGGGCGTTCACTGCCGCCACCCGGCTCAGATGGGTGGTACGGCTGGGCACGTTGCGCACCTCGCTGATCTCGGCGGTGCCTGCACTGGCAAAGATGCCGTTGGTCAGCACGTAAACATGGAACTCCCGCAGGTGGAATGACCGGGCCATGATCTCCATGGTCTGCTCCACCCGGAACACCTCGGCACCGTTTTCCAGCAATGTCTGGCCCGCCGCCATGATAAAATCCATGATGCGGCGGCGCAGTTCTTCATCCGGGAAAACCTCGCGGCTGTTCATTGCCGCACCTCCTTTATAAATAATGCTGTCTTATTCTACCATGTCCGCGGCTGGCGCACAAGATAAAAAAACGCAATTTCCTACTAAAAAACTTCGTTGTAGGTGTTGACAAATCCGGTCGATTGGATTATTATAAATGCAATATCACAAAAATGGCTGTGAAGAGAAGAGTAGGCCTTCGCATTGATCCTTACCAGAAAGCCCGGGCGATGGAAAAGGGCAGGAAACAGGAAGCTGAAAATGGTCTCGGAGCCGTGTGGGCGAGGCGCATGAGTGCTAAGTCTGCAACGGGAGCGCCCGTTACAGCGTCCGGCTGTAAGCAGCAAAGCTGCCGCAGCATTGAGGCTGTGCCCGCAAGGGTGCGGTAAACCAAGGTGGTACCACGGAAGTATGTTATGCTCCCGTCCTTGTCTGAGCGTTGGCTCAAGGTCAAGGACGGGAGCTTTTTTCATGCATCCGTCAAAGGCCCTTAGCACGGAACTGTGCCGTGCGGGCCGCTGTACATTATAATAAGCAAATAGAGAGGGAACAAAACTATGATTACTCGTCGTGATTTTCTGAAAGTTACCGGAGCTGCAGCTGCTGCAGCTGCCCTGACCGCATGCGGCGGTTCTTCTTCCACCGCATCTTCTGCTGCTTCCGGCACTGCTTCTTCCGCAGCTTCTTCTGCTGTGGCTAAGCTGGACAAGGTGAAGGTGGCTGTGCCCAACGACACCACCAACGAGGCACGCGCCCTGACCCTGCTGGAGAAGAACGGCTTCTTTAAGCTGAAGGCTGATGCAGGCTTGACCGCAACCGCAAAGGACATCGAGGAGAACCCCCTGAATGTTTCCGTCGATGAGGTCGAGGCTGCTCAGGTGCCCAACGTCCTGCAGGACGAGGACTACGCCGTCATCAACTCCAACTACGCCATCTCCGCTGGTCTGGACCCCATGACCGATGCTCTGGCAATGGAGGACGGCACCTCTGCTTACGTCAACATTCTGGTCTGCAAGGACGGCAATCAGGAAGAGCCGAAGATCAAGGCTCTGGCCGCTGCTCTGCAGAGCCAGAAGGTGAAGGACTTCATGGATGAAAACTACAAGGGCGCTGTGGTGTCCGTTGTGGAGAACCCCACCGACGGCTATGACTCCTCCATCGACTACGATGCACTGAACGGCGAGACCGTCAGCTGCGCTGCTACTCCGGCTCCTCACTGCGAGGTTCTGGAGATCTGCAAGGACATTCTGGCCGAAAAGGGCATCACGCTGGATATTCAGGAGTACGACGACTACATCATTCCCAACAACATCGTTGAGGACGGCCAGTGCGATACCAACTATTTCCAGCATCAGCCGTATCTGGACGACTTCAATGCAGAGCACGGCACCCATCTGGTGACGGTTGCCGGCATCCACGTGGAGCCTATGGGCATCTACGGCGGCAAGCAGGACAGTCTGGCACCGATCGAGGGCTAAGCAAACTCCCCCAGTCACCTTGCGGTGACAGCCCCCTCGGGGAGGGGGCCTTTGCTTGACCGTTCTGTTTCAGGCTCCCTCCATGAGGGAGCTGGCAAACCCGCAAGGGTTTGACTGAAGGAGTTTATTCAACAGCAAGGAGCAATTTCTGTGATCGAGATCAAACATCTTTCCAAGACCTTCCAGATGAAGGACGGCGCGGTGAATGCGCTGAAGGACATCAACCTCACCATCCCGGATGGTTCCATTTATGGCATCATCGGCATGTCCGGTGCGGGCAAATCCACGCTGGTGCGCTGCATCAACCTGCTGGAGCGCCCCACCGAGGGCAGCGTTGTGATCGACGGCACCGCTATGGAGACTTTAAACGCAGCCCAGCTGCGTGAGCGCCGCCGCGATATCACCATGATTTTCCAGCAGTTCAATCTGCTGATGCAGCGCAGCTGCCTGAAGAACATCTGCTTCCCCATGGAGCTGGCCGGTGTGAAAAAGGCGGATGCCGAAAAGCGTGCCAGAGAGCTGCTGGAAGTGGTGGGCCTGCCCGATAAGGCCAACGCCTACCCGGCACAGCTGTCCGGCGGCCAGAAGCAGCGCATTGCCATTGCCCGCGCACTGGCAACGGACCCCAAAGTTCTGCTCTGCGATGAAGCCACCAGCGCACTGGACCCCAACACCACCCATGCGATCCTGACCCTGATCAAGGACATCAACAAGAAGCTGGGCATCACGGTGGTGGTCATCACCCATCAGATGAGCGTTGTGGAAGAGATCTGCGATCACGTTGCCATTCTGGACGGCGGCGTTGTGGTGGAGGAAGGCTCCGTGCAGGAGATCTTCTCGAACCCCAAAACGCCCGCAGCAAAGCGTCTGGTGGCACCCAACGGCGGCAGCGCCGCACGGGATCTGTCCAGCTTTGCACCGGACGACCATGTGGTGCGCGTCACCTTCAACGGTTCGTCCACGGCAAAGCCGCTGGTGGCAAGCCTTGCTGCAGAAAAAGGCATTCTGGTGTCGGTGCTCAGCGCCGATACCCGCGACCTGAGCGGCCAGTGCTACGGCTCCATGCTGCTCAAGCTGCCCACTGATGTGGAGCAGGCAAAGCAGGCTGCGGCCTATATGCGCGCCCAGCCCGGCATTACGGTAGAGGAGGTGACCGGCGAATGAGTATTGCAGATTACGGCTTTGCCATCTGGGAGACCTTTTACGTGACGGTCCTTTCCACCGCGTTTGCGCTGGTGCTGGGCCTGCCGCTGGGTGTGCTGCTGGTGGCCGGTGATAAGGACGGCATTCTGCCGCTGCCCGGCTGGCTGATGCACATTCTCAACATCGTTATCAACATCCTGCGCAGTGTTCCGTTCCTGATCCTGATGATCTGTGTATTCCCGCTTACCCGTGCCATCGTGGGCACCACGGTGGGTACCAAAGCCACCATCGTTCCGCTGGTGGTGGCAGCCTTCCCGTTCGTGGCGCGTCTGGTGGAGACCAGCCTGCGCGAGCTGGACGAGGGCGTGGTGGAAGCGGCCCAGAGCATGGGCGCAACGCCGTTCCAGATCATTACCAAGGTGATGATCCCGGAATGCCTGCCCGGCCTGATCTCCAGCATGACCACCGCACTGACCACCATTCTGGGCTACTCGGCCATGTCCGGTGTCATTGGCGGCGGCGGTCTGGGCAAGATCGCTTTGTCCTACGGCTATTATCGCTACCAGACCGATATCATGATCGTGTGTGTCATTTTGCTGGTGCTGATGGTTCAGGTGTTCCAGACGTTGGGCACTGCTTGGGCCACCAGAAGCGATAAGCGGCTGCGGAAGTAACTCCTTCAGTCGCACTTCGTGCGCCAGCTCCCCCGGAGAGGGAGCCTCTGGCGAAGAGGAAAACTTTCCGGTATTGCCAAAGCCGAAAGGCTTTGACGGAAGGAGTCCTCTCCTCATTTTGCCCCCGGACGGGAACTAAAATTTAACGTTTCAATTCCCCGCCGGAGGCTGCAGCACTCCTGCGGGGAATTGTGCTATATGGACAAACCCAGTAAAGGAGTATGTAGTATGAATCGTGATACCATCTGTGTGCAGGGCGGTTACACCCCCGGCAACGGCGAACCCCGCCAGATTCCCATTATCCAGTCCACCACCTTCAAGTATGCCACCAGCGAGGACATGGGCAAGCTGTTCGATCTGGAAGCTGACGGCTACTTCTATTCCCGTCTGCAGAACCCCACCTGCGACCTTGTGGCTAAGAAGATCTGTGAGCTGGAAGGCGGCACGGCCGCAATGCTGACCAGCAGCGGTCAGGCTGCAAACTTCTTTGCTCTGTTCAACCTCTGCGAAGCAGGCGACCACATCGTGGCATCCAGCACCATCTACGGCGGCACTTTCAATCTGATCTCGGTCACCATGAAGAAGATGGGCATTGAAGCCACCTTTGTTGATCCGCTGTGCACCGAGGAAGAATTGAACGCCGCATTCCAGCCCAACACCAAGGTGGTGTTCGGCGAGACCATCGCAAACCCGGCCCTGACCGTGCTGGACATTGAGAAGTTTGCCAAGGCTGCTCACGCCCACGGTGTGCCGCTGATCGTGGACAACACCTTCCCCACGCCGGTCAACTGCCGCCCCTTTGAGTGGGGCGCGGATATCGTGACCCACTCCACCACCAAGTACATGGACGGTCATGGCGCGGTGCTGGGCGGTGCCATCGTGGACGGCGGCAAGTTCGACTGGATGGCCCATGCCGAGAAGTTCCCCGGTCTGTGCACCCCGGACGACAGCTACCACGGCATCACCTACGCCGAGCGTTTCGGCAAAGAGGGTGCCTTTATCACCAAGGCTACCGCGCAGCTGATGCGTGACTTTGGCTCGATGCAGTCGCCCATGAACGCCTACATGCTGAACCTCGGTCTGGAAAGCCTGCATGTGCGGATGCAGCGCCACTGCGCCAACGGCATGGCCGTGGCAGAGTTCCTTGAGAGCCATCCCAAGGTGGCCTACGTGAACTACTGCGGCCTGGAGTCCAGCCCGTACCATGCACTGGCGGAGAAGTATCTGCCGAATGGCAGCTGCGGCGTGGTCAGCTTTGGTCTGGCCGGCGGCCGTGAGGCTGCAAGCATCTTTATGAAGAACCTGAAGCTGGCAGCCATCGAGACCCATGTGGCCGATGCCCGCACCTGTTGCCTGAACCCTGCATCCAGCACCCACCGCCAGATGAACGATGAGCAGCTGAAAGCCGCTGGTGTGCCCGCAGAGCTGGTGCGCATGAGCTGCGGTCTGGAAAGCAGCGAGGATCTCATTGCGGATATTGCACAGGCGCTGGATAAGATCTAAAAGGTGAGTTCAGCAGCATCTATCGGTTCCGGCCCTTCTCGTAAAAATGCGTTTGGAGCGCCCCGCAGGGCGCGACAAACACAAAATATAAAAAATAAATTCCGCTGAAGATAGCCAGAGCGTCAGCGGAGGCTATTCTAAATCGTTAGGAGTACGAACTATGCCGCTGATCATCCCCAAAACCCTGCCTGCTTACGATGCCCTCTACAACGAAAATATCTTCGTCATGCATCGTGAGCGCGCCCTTGCCCAGCACATCCGCCCGCTGGAGATCCTGATCCTGAACCTGATGCCCACCAAGATCACCACCGAGACCCAGATCGCCCGTCTGTTGGCAAATACCCCGCTGCAGGTGCACATGACCCTGCTGCAGACGGCCAGCCATGCGGCGACCCACGTTTCGGCAGCACACCTCGAATCGTTCTATAAGAATTTCAACGAGGTGAAGAACAACCGTTACGACGGCATGATCATCACCGGCGCACCGGTGGAGACCATGGACTTTGAGCAGGTGGATTACTGGCCGGAGCTGTGCGAGATCATGGACTTCAGCGAGACGAATGTCTACTCCACCCTGCATGTGTGTTGGGGTGCACAGGCTGGCCTGTACTACCACTACGGCGTGCACAAGCAGCTGCTGCCGGAAAAGATGTTCGGCGTGTTCGAGCACCGGGTCACCCGCCCGTCGAACCCTTTGGTGCGCGGCTTTGACGAGGTGTTCTATGCGCCCCACAGCCGCCACACCGGCATCAGCCGCGAGGATGTGGACAACTGTAAGGCTTTGCGCATCCTTGCCGAGAGCGATGCGGCCGGGCCCTTCCTTATGAGCACCGAGAACGGACGACAGATCTTTGTCACCGGCCACCCGGAATATGACAAATACACGCTGGATTCAGAGTACCGCCGCGATGTGGACAAGGGCCTGCCCATCCATGTGCCGGTGAATTACTACCCGGACGATGACCCGTCCAAGCCGCCGCTGTTCCGCTGGCGTGCCCACGCCCACCTGCTGTATGAGAACTGGCTGAACTACTATGTCTACCAGAACACCCCCTATGATCTGGGCGAGATCCAGCGCGTGAAGCACGAATAAATGCACAAAAACCGGTATTGCGTCAAAATTGCGCGATACCGGTTTTTGTGCTATACTGTTCCTGCGGCCCTTCTCCATTCCCCTAACCGCGGAAAGGAGGTGAACCCCTTGGAAACTCTCTCTACATTTATCCAAACCGTTGCCGCGCAGGTAGTTGCCTACTATCTGTGCACATGGATCGACGGTAAGATCGGCAAGGGCAGCAAACACTAAAAGAAGCCCCCGGTACTGACACTACCGGGGGCTTCGTGTTTCGGCATGAACCCGATGGATTCAATCTCTCTACATTGCCTATCTTTAGTATATGCAGTTTTGGGCAAAAGTCAAGCGATGAAATGTAAATTATTTTTTACGCCTTACCGGCTTTTTCTTGCGCACGCTGTAGCCAAAGGTGCCCAGCTTTTTGCCCAGTGCCAGATATTCGCCGTGGCTGTAGACGATGAGCTTTGCCTTTTCGAGACACAGCTTGCCGTTTTCGTCCAGCAGGCTTTCGTCCACATCACAGGCCACCACTTCGGCAAGGAACAGGTCGTGGCTGCCCAGCGGGATCACCTGAGTTACCTTGCATTCCAGATTGACCGGGCTTTCTTCCAGAATGGGGCAGTCGGTCAGCACGCTGCCGGGGGCAGAATGCAGGCCGCAGGCGGCAAATTTATCCACATCACGGCCGCTTTTCACGCCGCACCAGTCCACCGAACGCACCAGCGCTTCGGTGGGCAGATTGATGGCAAACTGTCCGCTTTCCTGAATGAGGTGGTGGCTGTAGCGCTCCGGCCGAACGCTGATGGACACCATGCTGGGCTGGGTGCAGATGGTGCCCGTCCAGCCGATGGTGATGAGATTGGGCTTTTCCAGCCCGCCGCAGGACACCAATACCGGCGGTTCCGGGTTCAGCAGGGTGCTGCCCCGCCAGCTCTGTTTGCTCATCCGTGATACTTCCTTTCGTAGGGTGCCCAGGTGCGCTCGCTGATGATGTAGCGCGGGCGGGCTTTCGTCTCCATATAGATCTTACCGATATACTCGCCGATCACGCCTAAGCACACCAGCTGCACGCCGCTCATGAAGCAGACGATGCACACGATGGAGGCCCAGCCGGCCACACTGCTGCCCATGGCGGCGCACACGATGGCCCAGATGACTCCGATAAAGCTGATCAGGCTCACAAAGATGCCAGATCCGGTAATAAGGCGGATGGGCTTGTTGGAAAGACTGGTGATGCCGTCAAAGGCAAGGGCCAGCATCTTGCTCAGCGGATAGTGGCTCTCACCGGCAAGGCGTTCGTGGCGCTCATAGGTGACTACCTCGCTCTTGAAGCCAACCAGCGGCACCATGCCGCGCAGAAAAATGTTCACTTCCCTGTAGTCGGCAAAGCTTTCCAGCACACGGGTGCTGATGAGGCGGTAGTCTGCGTGGTTGAACACGATGTCTGCGCCCAGAGCGTTCATCACATGGTAAAAGCCCTCGGCGGTGAAGCGCTTGAAGAAGGTGTCTGTATCGCGGCGGCTGCGCACGCCGTAGACCACCTCGGCACCGTCCAGATACTTTTTAACCATCTCGTCCATGGCGTTGATGTCGTCCTGACCATCGCAGTCGATGGAAATGGTAACATCGCAGGTGCCGCTGTGCAGTGCCTCCATCAAGCCTGCCAGCACGGCGTTCTGGTGGCCGCGGTTGCGGCTCTGGGAAATGCCGATGTAGTGCTCGTCCTGTGCGGCAAAACTCTGGATCAGTTCCCATGTCTTGTCTTTGGAGCCGTCGTTCACGAACAGCACCCGGCTCTTCTCGCTCACAAGGCCCTGTGCGGCAAGGCCGCTGATCTTTTCCAGAAACATGGGAGCTGTAATGGGCAGCACCTGCTCCTCGTTGTAGCAGGGGATCACGATCCATAAAATCGGTTTTGACATATTTAAAAATACTCCTATATTAAAAATAACAAGATGATGCCGCTGACGGTTACGGCCTTCCAGTGAAAAAGAGTTTTAGAAAAATCCGTAGATTTTTCTAAAACTCAAATATAAAAATAAAATTTCAGCTGAATACAGCCAAAGCGCACACGGCGGCTATTCAAATGGTCACTGCACCATTTGCTTCAGTACCGCAGGCTCCAGCAGCTTGAAGCTGCTTTTGTAGGTGTCCAGCAGGCCGTCCCGCTGCATCTGACTCAGCTCGCGGCTGAGGGCGCTGCGGTCGCAGTTCAGGTAATCTGCCAGCTGGATGCGGGAGAACGGGATGCTGAAGGTCAGGCTGCCAGCCCGCTCGGCTTCACTGAGCAGATAGGCGCACACTTTGGCCCGCAGGCTTTTGAGCACCAGCAGGTCGATGCGGCGGGAGAGGGAAAAATATTTATCGCTGATGGTGCGCACCAGATTGCGCAATGTCTGCTGGTGCGCCGGACTGCCATCCGAAAGCAGCAGCCGCTCGTAAGGAATCAGCAGCACCTCGCAGGGCACCGAAGCCATCACCGTGACCGGGCTTGCCAGACTGGAACCGCTCAGCACATCGCCGAACACGCCGCCCGGTTCCATGTGGGTGATGGGAATGCGCGCACCCTGCGGCCCGGGACGGTAGGCTTCCAGCTCACCGGACAGTACGATGCCCACCCTGCGGTTGGGTTCGCCCGCCAGAACAAGCGCTTCGCCTTTGCCATAGCTGCGCATAACGGCACCCAGCTGAGCCAGCAGGGTCTGCAGCTCTTCAGGGGTCAGACCATTGAATAAAGAGGTGGAGCATAACAGCGGAAGAAAGTTTTTCATCACAATTCCGTGGGAAAGATCCGGCTTCCCACAGCCCTCCTGCAATTCCGTTGCACACGCAACGGTATTTTTGACTCTATTATAGTAAACTTAGACCCGCAAAGCAAATGATTTTGCAAATTTGCCTTGTAAAAAATATGAAAAGACCGACCCATGGTTCTGTGCAAAATTTTCAGGCACAAAACGGCGCGGTCTTGTGAGGAAAGAGGGAACCCCGCATGAAAAAACTGACATCCATACTGCTGGCTCTGGCCCTTGTGCTGAGCCTTGCCGCCTGCGGCGGTGCGGCATCCAGCTCTGTTGCATCCAGTGCAGCTTCCAGCGAAGCTGTCCCCGAGGCTGCTTCGGAAGCCGCTTCCAGTGAGGAAGCAAAGGAACTGTCTACCACCGATGCTCTGCGCATTGCCGGCCTGAAAGGCCCCACCACCATGGGCCTTGTCAACCTGCTGAGCATGGAAGAGGATGGCACCGCTTCCATGGATTACGACCTGCAGCTTTACGGCGCTGCCGATGAGATCGTGCCGCTGCTGATGAAGGGCGAGCTGGACATGGCTGCCATCCCGGCAAATCTGGCCGCCACCCTGTATCAGAAGACGGAGGGCGGCATTCAGGCTGTGGCCGTCAACACGCTGGGCGTGCTGTACGTAGTGGAAAAAGGCGGCGATACGATCCAGTCCATGGCAGACCTTGCAGGCCGTACCATCCTGTCCACCGGCAAGGGCACCACGCCGGAGTACGTGCTGCGCTATCTTCTGAACGCCAACGGCATCGACCCGGACAAGGACGTGACCATTGAATACTACAGCGAGGCCACCGAGGTCACGGCCCAGATGGCCAATACCGAGGATGCCATTGCAGTTCTGCCCCAGCCCTATGTGACTGCAGCCGGCCTGCAGGACGACACCCTGCGTGTGGCCCTCGACCTGACCGAGGAATGGAACAAGGTCGCGGATACCCAGCTCATCACCGGCGTGACCGTGGTGCGCAAGGAGTATGCCGAGGAACACCCGGATGTTGTGGCCGCATTCCTTACCGACTACGCCAAGAGCGTGGAAGCTGCCAACACCGATCTGGACGGCACCGCTGCTTTGTGCGAGGAGCAGGGTGTTGTGGCCAAGGCTGCCATTGCCAAGAAGGCCCTGCCCAACTGCAACATCGTCTGCCTGACCGGCGACGAGCTCAAGACCAACGCATCCGCTTATCTGCAGGTGCTGTTTGATGCCGACCCCAAGGCAGTGGGCGGCGCAATGCCCGGCGACGATTTCTACTGGACTACCGAGTGATTCCTCAATAAGCCATCTCTCCGGCCGCTGTGCGATTGGTACGCACGGCGGCTTTTTTGTTTGCACAAAATGCTTGTATCCCAGCTTTTGTGCTCCCTGCACAAATTTCAAGACAATTTTTTGTGAACGAAAATGAATGAAATTGACTGAAAGTGATTGATTTTGGCGCTGTATTTGCTATAATAAAGATGCAATCAACCAAAACAATGCACAAACGGTCACAAACCGTCAAACAAAAATAAAGCCAAAGGAGAGGATGCCGATGCTGGCAGAAGAACGCTTCAGCCTGATCATGGAACAGCTGAACCGCAAGCGCACCGTGACGGTGCAGGAACTGTGCGAGGCGCTGAACACCAGCGAATCCACCATCCGGCGCGACCTGACCGAACTGGACCGGCAGGGCAAGCTGAACAAGGTGCACGGCGGTGCCACCCTGCCGGACAGCCGTTTTCTGGCGGATGAACCCACCATGGAGGCCAAGGAGTCGCAGGCTGTGGAGCAGAAGCGCAGCATCGCACAGGCGGCGGCAAAGCTCATCAACGCCGATGATTTTGTGTTCATCGATGCAGGCTCCACCACGCTGGAGCTGGTGCGTGCACTGGCGGGGGATGCCCTCAAAGCCAGCTATGTGACCAACGGCGTGGCCCATGCCCGGGCACTGGCCCGAAAGGGCTGCCGGGTGTATCTGCCCGGAGGACTGCTGCGGCCCGAGACCGAAGCCATTGTGGGTGCACCCACAGTCACCAGCCTGCAGCGCTACAATTTTACCAAGGCGTTCATGGGTGCCAACGGTGTGGCGCTGGATGCCGGTTTTACCACGCCGGACCCCGAGGAAGCTGCCGTGAAAGCAGCGGCAGTGCACCGTGCACGGGAAGCCTGGTTCCTTGTGGATGATGCCAAGTTTTCCCGCATCTACCCGGCAGTCATTGCCGACCTGCAGGGCGGTGCCATTCTCACCAACCGCTGCCCCAATCCCAAATACAAACAATTCACGCTGGTAAAGGAGACGGAAGTATGATTTATACCGTAACATTCAACCCGGCCATTGACTATGTGGTGCGTTTGAATGCACCGCTGGAAGTAGGCGAGGTGAACCGCGCCAAAGGCGAGGACTGCGTGCTGGGCGGCAAGGGCATCAATGTGTCCGGTGTGCTGGCACAGCTGGGCTGCGAGAGCGTGGCGCTGGGCTTTGTGGCCGGTGAGACCGGCGCATGGCTGGAACGCGGTCTTGCTGCACAGGGCTTAAAGACCGATTTTGTGCATCTGGAACAGGGCATGACCCGCATCAATGTCAAGATCAAGGCAGGGCAGGAGACCGAGCTGAACGGCGCGGGCCCCGACATCCCGGAGAGCGCCATGCAGGAGCTGGAAAAGAAGCTGGACAGCCTGAACGAGGATGATATCCTCATTCTGGCGGGCAGCATCCCGGCAAGCCTTTCGCAGGCTACCTACGAGCGGCTGCTGGCCCGGCTGCAGGGCAGGGGCGTGCGTGCTGTGGTGGATGCCACCCGCGACCTGCTGGTGAACGTGCTGCAGTACCACCCCTTCCTCATCAAGCCCAACAATCATGAGCTGGGCGAGATCGTGGGCAGGGTGCTGACTACGGACGAAGAGATCATTGCTGCGGCCCGCACCCTACAGCAAAAGGGCGCTCGCAACGTGCTGGTAAGCATGGCGGGCGACGGTGCCCTGCTGGTGGACGAAAATGGCGAGGTGCACCGCATCGGCTGCCCCAAGGGCAAGGTCGTAAACAGCGTGGGCGCAGGCGACAGCATGGTGGCCGGCTTTGTGGCTGGCTGGATGCAGACCCGGAGCTATTCCTTTGCACTGCGTCTGGGCACAGCCTGCGGCAGCGCCACCGCGTTCAGCCTTGGCCTTGCCACCAAAGAAAAAATCGACGAGCTGATGAAGGAAATTTGAAAGGATAGATGGCTCGCCCTCTCAGTCATTGCTGGTGCAATGCCACCTCTCCCAAAGGGAGAGGCTTTGGCAGTCCATGCAAAGTTTCCGGTTTCGCCAGAGGCTCTCCCTTTGGGAGAGCTGGACGCGAAGCGGCCTGAGAGGGTGAGGACGCTAAGAGATAAGAACGAAGGGAGAAAAATCATGCGTATTACGGAATTATTCACCGCGCAGTCCATCGCACTGGATGAGGCTCTGACCGATCAGGAGCAGATCATCAGCCGTCTGGTGGAGCTGCAGGCCACCCATGGCAACATCACGGACAAGGATGCCTACAAAAAGGCCCTTTATGCCCGTGAGGCGGAGGGCTCCACCTATGTGGACAACGGCATCACGGTGCCCCACGCCAAGACCAATGTAGTCACCCGGCCCAGTCTGGCGGCGCTGCGGCTGAGCAGCCCGGTGCAGTACAATGCCGAGGACGACGGTACCACCGACCTGCTGTTTGCCATTGCGGCTCCGGAAAACGGCAGCCTGCATGTGGACATGCTGGCCCGTATGATGCAGATGCTGATGAACGAGGACTTTGTAGAAAAGCTGAAGGCCGCAAAGACCCCTGCAGAGTTCCTTGACTGCATCGATGCACAGGAGGAGGCTCAGTTCGGCGCGGAGAGCTTCACCCAGCAGGAGATCCCCCAGAGCGGCTACCGCATTCTGGCCGTGACCGCCTGCGTCAACGGCATCGCCCACACCTATATGGCAGCGGAAGCCCTGACCAAGGCCGGTGACAAGCTGGGTCTGCCCACCAAGGTGGAGACCAATGGCTCGGATGGAGCAAAGAACATCCTCACCAGAGAAGAGATCGCAAACTGCGACGGCATCATCGTGGCAGCAGAAAAGAAGGTGGAGACCGCCCGCTTCGACGGCAAGCCGGTGCTGTTCACCCGGGTGGACGATGGCATCCACAAGCCGGAGGAGCTCATCAAGAAGATCGTGCACGGCGAGGTGCCTGTTTACCACGCCGAGGGCGGCGCACAGGCCGCCGAGGATGCTTCCGGCAAGGATAGCTTTGGCCGCACTCTGTACAAGAACCTGATGAACGGTGTCTCCCACATGCTGCCCTTCGTGGTGGGCGGCGGCATCATGATCGCACTGGCGTTCCTGCTGGACGATTACACCATCGATCCCTCCAACTTTGGCATGAACACCCCGGTCGCTGCCTTCTTTAAGACGGTGGGCAGCGCAGCCTTCGGTTACATGCTGCCCATCCTGTCTGCCTTCATCGCCATGTCCATCGCGGACCGTCCGGGTCTGGCGGTCGGTTTTGTGGGCGGTGTGCTGGCCATGAACGGCACCAACTTTGCAGGCATTGCAGCGGGTGAGACCACCGGTGTTTCCGGCGGCTTCCTTGCTGCACTGCTGGCCGGTTTTGCTGCAGGCTACATCGTCGAGCTGCTGAAAAAGATCACCGAAAAGCTGCCTGCCAGCCTGAACGGCATCCGTCCCATGCTCATCTACCCGCTGGGCGGTATGCTCATCCTCGGCGCGGTGATGTGCGGCATCAACCCGGTCATGGGCATGATCAACACTGCCATGACCGATTGCCTGAACGCCATGGGCGGCACCTCCAAGGTGCTGCTGGGTGCCATCGTGGCCGGTATGATGAGCATTGATATGGGCGGCCCGTTCAACAAAGCAGCTTACGTCTTTGGCACGGCAGCCCTTGCCTCCGGCAACTATGAGGTGATGGCCGCTGTCATGGTGGGCGGCATGGTTCCTCCCATCGCCATCGCCCTGTCCACCACCTTCTGCCCCAAGAAGTGGACTGCCGACGAGCGCCGCAACGGCATCGTGAACTACGTCATGGGCCTGTGCTTCGTCACCGAGGGCGCAATCCCTTATGCAGCAGCAGATCCGCTGCGCGTCCTGCCCAGCTGCGTGGCCGGTGCAGCGGTGGCCGGTGCGCTCTCCATGACCTTCGGCTGCGCTCTGCGTGCACCGCACGGCGGCATCTTCGTATTCCCAGTCGTGGACCATACCGCTCTGTACTGTGTGGCGCTGGCTGTGGGCAGCGTGCTGGGTGCTGTGATCTTGAGCCTGCTCAAGAAAAACCGTACCGACGCAGAATAAACGCCATTCCTTCCATATTCGAGATACTTCATAAAGCCGCAGCAAGCCCCCGGGGAGACCCGGGGGCTTGCTGTATTACGCAGGATCGCGCGAAGGATCAGAAGGATAAAAAGAAAAAAAGTAACCGCCCACGACTTCCAATCCAATCAGATATAACATGATATACCCGCTGTCAAAAACGCGTCAAGAACCATTTTCACAAAAAATGCAGCAAAGAACGGCGCGAAACACCGCATTTGCTGGAAAAAGCTTTGCAGCCGCCCTTTTGGATTGCACCCGGTTTTTGAGTGTGGTATACTGTTTCTGTTATGGAAAAGTTCCGGTGCGGTGTGCCGGGCACAGCAAAGAGGAAAAAGGAAACGAACGATGAAAATTGGATTTGACAACGACAAATATCTCTCGATGCAGTCAGAACATATCCGCGAGCGCATCAAGAAATTTGACAACAAGCTCTATCTGGAATTCGGCGGCAAGCTGTTCGATGATTACCACGCGTCCCGCGTACTGCCGGGCTTCCAGCCCGATTCCAAGCTGCAGATGCTGCTGCAGCTCAAGGATCAGGCCGAGGTGGTCATCGTTATCAGCGCCGAGGACATCATCAGCAACAAGATCCGCGGCGACTACGGCATCACCTACGATCTGGATGTGCTGCGCCTGATCGATGCCTTCCAGGAAGTAGGCCTGTATGTGGGCAGCGTGTGCGTGACCAAGTACGCCGCTGCACCGGAGGTGGAGGCCTTTGAAAAGCGGCTGAACAGTCTGGGCATCCGCACCTTCCGCCACTACAAAATTCCCGGCTATCCCAACGATGTGGCCCGCATTGTCAGCGACGAGGGCTACGGCAAGAACGATTACATCGAGACCCAGCGCCCGCTGGTGGTCATCACGGCCCCCGGCCCCGGAAGCGGCAAAATGGCCACCTGCCTTTCCCAGCTGTACCATGAGTACAAGCGCGGCGTGAAGGCCGGTTACGCCAAGTTCGAGACCTTCCCCATCTGGAACATTCCCCTCAAGCACCCGGTGAATCTGGCCTACGAGGCCGCTACAGCCGACCTGAACGATGTGAACATGATCGACCCGTTCCATCTGGAAGCCTACGGCGTGACCACCGTCAACTACAACCGCGATATTGAGATCTTCCCGGTGGTGAACGCCATGTTTGAGCTGATCGCCGGCAAAAGCCCGTATAAGTCCCCCACGGACATGGGCGTGAACATGGCAGGCAACTGCATCGTGGACGATGCGGTCTGCCGCGAAGCCTCCCGCAAGGAGATCCTGCGCCGCTACTTCAAGTGCCTGTGTGAGCAGAAGATCACCGGCACGGTCAAGGAGACCGAGCGCTACAAGCTGGAACTGCTGATGAATCAGGCCGACCTGACCGTGGGCCAGCGCGAAGTGGAAAAGCAGGCTCATGCCCGCAGCGAGAGCACCGGCGGGGCCCCTGCTGCTGCCATTGAGCTGCCGGACGGCACCGTTGTTACCGGCAAGACCGGCCCCCTGCTGGGTGCGGCTGCATCTGCCCTGATGAACGCTCTCAAGGTGCTGGCCGGTATCCCGCAGGAGACCGACCTTGTGAGTGCGGCTTCCATTGAGCCCATCCAGACCCTCAAGACCAACTATCTGGGCGGCAAAAATCCCCGCCTGCACACCGACGAGATCCTGATCGCGCTTTCCAGCTCGGCTGCTTCCAACGAGCTGGCTGCAGCGGCCATGCATCAGCTGCCCAACCTCAAGGGCTGCGATGTGCACTCCACCGTGCTGCTTTCGGGTGTGGATACCAGCACCCTGAACCGGCTGGGAATGTACCTGACCTGTGACCCTGTTTACGAGGAAGAGGACCGCAAGTACCATAAGCAGTAAATTATACAAAAAACGAAACAGGCGCATCCAAAGGCCGAAAGGCTGGCGGATGCGCCTGTTTTTCATTGGTTCAGATGCCGGTAAAATAGGATTTGTACTTTTCTGCGTACAGCTGGGTGCCCATGCGGCGCAGGCCGCCGTACAGGTGCTGCCGGATCAGCGGTTCAATGGCATCCAGGTCTTTTTCCCGGATCACCCGCAAAATTTCCCGGTGCTCGCTCAGCACATCCGGCACATTGTTGGCCCGCACCACATCCAGACGGGTAAAGCGGGAATAATCCGGCTGCGGCTTTGTCAGGTTCTGCCAGATGTACCATTTGTTCATGCTGCAAAACCAGATGGCGTGCATTTCGAGATCCAGCGTCAGGAAGGCATTGATATCCACATTGTCCGGGTCGGTCATGGTCTGGGCCATCTCTTCCAGCAGGTCATATTTGTGCTTGATTTCGATGTACTCTTTGGGCGAACAGACCTGAATGAAATCGCGCAGCACCGTGCTTTCAACGGCTGTGCGCTGGTATACGATCTGATCCACGATATCCAGATTGATGGGGGTGACGATGGTGCCCTTGCAGGGAATGATCTGCACAAAGCCGTTCTGTTCCAGCCGCTGCAGGGCAGCGCGCACCGGTGTGCGCGAAATGCCGAACCGTTTGCACAGCTGATTTTCGCTGATGGTCTCTCCGGGCTTGATCTTCAGCGTGACGATCTCATATTCCAGCGTCTGGTAGATGTCCTCCGGATGCAGCTGTTCAGCCATGTGCTCACACTCCATTTACATAGTTGATGATAAGACATTTCTATTTTAGCCTGCCAAAAAGAGATTGTCAACGTATGAGAATGAAGTATACAATAGCCTGTATACAAGTACAGGAAAAGCTCCGAAATTTATCATATCTGACAAAAATTGATATATCAGATGAAAATGAACCAAATAGTGTCGCCAGATTGTAACAGTTTCCACGAGAAACGGATAAGATTGTTAGTTATGCACAAAGAAACTTTACGAAGTTGGTGAAGTTTGGCTCTTGTGCGGATGTGAATTTTCTGTTGCGATTAGCGTGCAATGAAAATGCTGTATACAGGGGTCACCAAAAACTTTGCTAGCGTATAAGGCAAAAAGGCACCCCTGAAACAAGGAGGAAGATTATGAAAAAGATCTCTCGTCGCAATTTCCTGAAGGTATCTGGTGCAATGGCAGCTGCAGGTGCTCTGGCAGCCTGCGGCGGTTCCGGTGCATCCACTCCGGCTGCTTCCGGCGCAGCATCCACCAGCACTGCAGCAAGTGCCGCAGCAGCCGGTGAGGACAAGTTTGCATCTCTGGGCGACTTCACCATGACCGTGGGTCATGCACAGCCCGAAGGCAACCCCCGCTTTGTTTCCATGGAGCAGTTTGCCGCCGATGTGGCAGAGGCCACCAACGGCCATGTGAAAATCGAGGTTTACGGCAACGGCCAGCTGGGCACCGAGAAGGAGATGCTGGAGCAGGTCGTGGCCGGCACCGTGCAGGGCATGCGCGGCGGTCAGTTCGACTTCAGCCCCCGTCTGCTGATGTTCACCCTGCCCTTCCTGACCAACACCCGTGCGCAGGTCACGGCTCTGCTGCAGAGCGATCTGGCACAGAAGGTGTGCGCTGAGGCCGAAGGCGAGACGGGCACTGTCATCATTAACCTGTGCGATGCAGGCGGCTACCGCCAGTTCTCCAACTCCAAGCACCCCATCAAGGCTCCCGCAGACCTGAAGGGCCTGAAGATGCGCACCAACGGTATGAAGACCATTGACATGACCTTCCAGGCAATGGGTGCTACCACCACCACCATCCCGTACTCCGACCTGTACATGGGCCTGAAGACCGGCGTTGCAGACGGTCAGGAAAACCCCTGGGTCAACGTGGAGGGCATGAAGTTCTATGAAGTGCAGAAGTACTTCACCGAGGTCAACTACCAGTTCCATCCGGACCCCTTCTATGTGAACGCAGCATGGTGGAACGGCCTGCCCGAGGAGTACCGCGATATCATTACCGAGTGCGCCACCAAGATGGGCGAGTACAACGACGAGCTGATCGACAAGAACTCCAGCGCCGCAAAGCAGACCATCGTGGATTCCGGCTGCGAAGTCTACGAGCCCTCTGCCGATGAGCTGAAGGCCTTCCAGACCGCTGTGCAGTCCGTGTACGACCAGTGTGTCACCGAGGGCATCTGCACCGCCGACGAGATCAAGGAGATGCAGGATATCGTCGCAAAGGCATAAGCAGAAATGACCAAAGGCAAAAAACGGCCATGTTACGGTAAAGGCGAGAGGGCAGCCTGCGGGCTGCCCTCTGCTGTAACAGGCCAATGGAAAAAGTTGTAAAATAACCGAAAGGGGCTGAGCACCATCGAAAAGCTGAAAAAAATCGGCAAGAAGCTGTTTGACATATACTTTACCATCGGCGTGATCGCCATGGCACTGCTGGCAGCTCTTGTGATCTTTACCGTTATTGCGCGCTACTGCTTCTCCCTGAGCTGGAAGCAGCTGGCAGAGTTCAACACCACCCTGTTTGCATTTACCACCTTCTGGGGCATGGGCATCAACGTGATCAAGGACGAGCACGTCATGATCGACATCCTTTACGACGGCGTAAAGCCTGCCCGCAAGCGCTGGCTTGCCATCATCAACTACCTCATCGTGCTGGCTGTGGTGCTGGTGTTCACCTATCAGGGCTTCAAGTATGTGGGCGTTGCCGGTAAGCAGATCAGTCAGGGCATGGAGATCCCCATGATGTATATGTACGGCATCATGCCGGTGTGCGGCATCATCTGTGCCATCTGCGTCGTGATCAAGATCATCACCCTGTACAAGGCCGATATTTCCTACTTTGCGCCCAAGAATCAGGCGCTGAGCCGTGACGACGCATAAGCGGAAAGGGGAGAATACACAACTATGGCAATGCTCATCCTTCTGGTGCTGCTGATCTTCTTTGCCGCGCTGGGCATCCCGCTGGCTTTCGCCATCGGCGCTTCCTGTGTGACTTACATCCTGATCTATGCACCTACCTTTATTACCATGCTGCCGCAGCGCGTGTGGAACGGTGCCTACAGTGAGCTGATGATCGCCATGCCGCTGTTCATGCTGGCTGGCGAACTGATGAACACCGGCGGCATCACCCAGCGCATCATCAACTTCTGCATGGAGCTGCTGCGGCCCATCCGCGGCGGTCTGGGCGAAGTGAACATTGTGGCTTCCATGATCTTTGGCGGTATTTCCGGCTCCTCTGTGGCCGATACCTCGGCTCTGGGTTCCATCCTGATCCCCGCCATGGAGAAGGAAGGCTACCCGCCGGAAGCTTCTGCCGGTATCACGGTGGCATCCTCTACCATGGGCATGATCATCCCGCCCTCCACCCCCATGATCGTTTACTCCATGATCTCCGGTGCATCGGTGGGTGCGCTGTTCGTGGCAGGTGCCGTGCCCGGCATCCTGATCGGTCTGACCCAGCTGGTGCTGGTGTACATCATCAGCGCCAAGAAGGGCTGGCATCCGGAAAAGGTCAAGTTTGACGGCAAGCGCGCCGCCAAGAGCCTGCTTTCCGGCATTCCTGCTCTCATCATGCCGCTGTTCATCATCATCTGCGTTTCCTTCGGCGTGTGCACTGCATCCGAAAGTGCCGGTGTGGCCGTGCTGTATTCCATGCTGGTGGGCTTCTTCGTCTACAAGGAGCTGACATGGAAGGGTGTCTGGGAGGCTTTGAAAAAGACCCTGATCTCTTCTTCCTCCATCATGCTCATCATCGGCTTCACCACCATCTTTACATGGGTGCTGACCATGCAGAAGGTGCCGCAGACGGTGGGTGCCTTCTTCATGTCCCTGAACATGCCTGCATGGGCCATTGCACTGATCTTTGATGTGCTGATCCTGATGATCGGCACCTTCATCGACGTCAGCCCGGCCATCCTGCTGCTCACCCCCATCCTGCTGCCGGTCATGGTGCAGTACGGCTTCTCGCCGCTGCAGTTCGGTGCCATGATGATCACCGGTCTGGCCATCGGTCTGGTCACCCCGCCGGTCGGCATGTGCCTGAACGCCTGCAACAAGATCAACCGTATGCCCATCATCGAGATCTTCAAGGGCGCAGCGCCCTACGTGATCTGCAACGTGATCGTTCTGATCTCCATCAGCCTGTGGGGCCCGCTTACTACCGCCCTGCCGCAGCTGCTGGGCTACAGCATCTTCTGAGCTCAACGCGTATACCTCTTATAAAAAACAGGCAGCGCTCCCTTGCGGGGCGCTGTTTGTTTTTTGCACGCAAACAGGCGGGACCATTGTATTTGACGGACAGATATGGTACACTAAGGCCACTTGTGTATAGGAATATAGGAAAAGAGGAATTAAATCATGGATACGCAAAAACAAAAGCGCAGCGCCTTTTCCGGCAAGATCGGCTTTGTGCTGTCGGCCGCAGGCGCTTCGGTGGGTCTGGGCAACATCTGGCGGTTTCCGTATCTCGCCGCGAAATACGGCGGCGGCATTTTTCTGCTGGTATACATCGTGCTGGCCGTCACCTTTGGCTACACGATGATCGTGGCCGAAACGGCACTGGGCCGCATGACCCACAAAAGCCCGGTGGGTGCCTTTGGAGCTTTTGGCAAAAAGGGCGGCCTGCGGTTCGGCGGCTGGATCAATGCGGTCATTCCCATTCTGATCGTGCCGTACTATTCGGTCATCGGCGGCTGGGTCATCCGCTATCTGTCGGAGTATATCAGCGGCCATGGCAGTGAGCTTTCGCAGGACGGTTATTTTTCCAATTTCATTTCCAGCGGACTGTCGGCAGAGGTGTGCTTCCTGATCTTCACGGCCTTTACGCTGGCCATCATCTTTGCAGGTGTGCGCAACGGCGTGGAGCGTGTTTCCAAGGTGATGATGCCGGTGCTGGTGGTGCTTTCGGTGGTCATTGCGGGCTATTCGGTCACGCGCCCGGGCGCACTGGCCGGCGTCAGATATTTTCTGGTGCCGAACGTGGCAAACTTTTCCTGGATGACGGTGGTCACAGCCATGGGCCAGATGTTCTATTCGCTGTCCATCGCCATGGGCATTCTGGTCACCTTTGGCTCCTATATGAAAAAGGATGTCTCCATTGAGGAATCCACCGAGAACGTGGAACTGTTCGACACGGCCATTGCCATCATGGCGGGCCTGATGATCATTCCGGCGGTGTTCTCCTTCTCCGGCGGCGACCCGGATACCCTGCAGGCCGGCCCGGCCTCTGCCTGCCGCAGATCCAGTACCCGGGCTCCGGTTTCCAGTATCTGTGCAACATTGCAGATGCCGATTTCCTCGGCACGCTGGATGGCAGACTGTGGCAGAAGGATTATCTTTCCGGCAAGGCAAACGTCAGCAACACCCCCGGCATGATGCAGGCCATGGCGTATGTCAAGAAGTGGAAGGACATCGGGATGCTGAACGGCTCTGGCGATGCTCTTGACGACAATGTGACCCGGCAGCGGATGGCCGAGGGGAACACCCTGTTTCTGATGGGCGGCACCAACGGCATCGTGGAGGCAGACGACAACGCCGATCAATTCGGCCTGATGCCGTTTCTCTCGGAGGACGGCACCCAGAACGTTTTTGTGCTGAATGTGAACCGCTTCTATGGTCTGAACAAAAAGCTGAAACAGAGCCCCCAAGAAGCTGGAAGACGCGCTCAAGGTGATGCGTGTGCTTTCCACCGTTGCAGGCACCAGCGCTCTGCAGCCCGCAACGGCGCTGAAAAGCAGCCTGTTGCCCTTCAAGGGTGCAAAAAGGCAGACGGCACCTATTACGCCGATGTTGCCGATGCCCTGAATGAAGGGAATACCGCGCCCTTTATCTACTCCGGCTGGGAAAACACCATCGTGACCACCGGCCTTAAAATGCTGGACTTCATCAAGGGCAATGCTACTATGGAGGATGTCATCCGTCAGCTGGACGAGGATCAGGACAGTGTGGTAAACAACACCCCGGATGTCATCACTACCGTTACGGAAGAGCTTTCGCAGCAGGACTGCGCCATGCTGGTAGGCCGCTGCTTTGCACAGGCCACCGGCAGCGACCTTGCGCTGGTCTCGCTGAGCACATGGATCCCCGGCAACCCCACCGATCAGAACCACCACGGCGTAGCCGCCAAGCTGTACGCCAAGGATATTACGGATTACGACCTTTCGGTCATTCTGCCCACCGGCTGGAACCGCACCATCCAGACCGTTTCCCTGACCGGGCAGCAGATCAGCGGCCTGCTTGCTTCTGGTTACGATGCCTACGGCAACGGCAAGGGCTACCCCTATGTGCTGGTAAGCCCGGTGCAGCCGGAGGCGGGCAAGAGTTATCAGGTGGCTATCTGCGGTGTGAGTGACCAGCTGGCTGCCGAAGCAACGGTGAAAGACAGCGGCGTGGTGGGCATGGATGCCGCAAAAGCCTTCTTTGGCGCTTACACCACCATCAGCCGGGCAGATACCGCATGGAGTTGAATCAAACGGACAGGAGATACTGGATGTGAACAACAAAATCTATAAAAAGCTGTTTGTGGGCTTCGGCTTTGGCATCATCGTGTTGATCCTGACCCTTTTTGCCATGAGCCAGACCTACATCCAGAACCTTGTCTACCACGAGCGGCTGAGCCAGATGGAAGAGGTCACCCACCAGATGTTCCGCAGTCTGGAGGATGTGATCGACAACCACTGGACGAGGTGGATGTACAATGCAATTATTTATACTGCACCCCCGCTGGAGACTGATACCGATCTCTACCGCTATCTGAAAAAGCTGTCGGAGCTTTCCAATTACCATGAAAAACAGATTGAACTGATCGCCGTGGATGCTGCCGGGCGTTATTATACCGAGCATGGCCGCATGGGGCTGCTGCGGGGAATGAACTATCTGGAAAGCGCGCCGGAGCGGGTCAGCTACGTTTCCAACGCGCTGACCGTGGATGATTCCCGGATGGTGTTCCTGAAACAGCTCTCCACCCCCATCACACTGCAAAGCGAGATCGGCGAGATCACCCTGCGCTACTTCGGCATCTCCCGGCATGACCCAGCTGAACGATTATTTCCGCTGCGACGCCTACGAAAATAACAACAGCGTCTATGTGTTGGATCACAACGGTTTCAAGCTGTTCAACGCCAATGATACCGAGCTGCTGAAAGGGCACAACGTATACACCGTGCTCTCCCAGATGTCCTACCTGCACGGTTCTTCCTTTGCAGCAGCAAGGGAGCGGCTTGCCCGCACAGGCTCCTGTTATTCTAACGCCGTGCTGGACGGGACTGAGTATTACTACGCCCTGAAGCAGATGGAAAACGCCCAGTGGACGCTGGCGTTCCTTGTTCCGGCAGAATATGTGGCCGTGAATACGCAGAAGCTGGTCAATCTCGTCACGGCCAGCATTGTAGGCTTTGCAATGGTGTTTTCGATCATGGCAGTCATTGCTGGCTGGTTCCTTTTGCGGGAAAAGCAGCAGCGGGAGTTGCAGGCTGAAAAAAAGACGAACCTCCGTCTGGAGCAGTATAACATCCAGCTGACACAGGCCAACGACGAGATGCGGCGGGCGCAGGATGCTGCCGCAGAGGCGTTACAGTCCGCCGAGCGTGCCAGCAAGGCCAAGACGGACTTCCTTTCCAACATGAGCCACGATATCCGCACCCCCATGAACGCCATCATCGGCATTACCACTCTGATGAAAAACGAGCTGCACGAGCCGGAAAAACTTGCCGAGCATCTGGGCAAGCTGGAAACCTCCGGTCAGCTGCTGCTGGGCATCATCAACAATATTTTGGATATGAGCCGCATCGAGAGCGGCAAGACCACCCTGAACATTGAAAAATGAACCTGCCCCAACAGATCCGCCAGCTGGACAACATCATCCGCCAGCAGGCAGGCCAGCGCTGCCAGAGCTTTACAGTAAACACCAATCTGCAGCACGAAAACGTACTGGGCGACCCCAACCGCTTGAATCAGGTCCTGATGAACATCCTCTCCAACGCGGTCAAATATACGCCCAAGGGCGGGCACATCCGGTTGGAGGTGGAAGAGCTGCCCCGGAACGAGCACTTCGCCCGGTACCGCTTTGTGGTGCAGGATGACGGCATCGGCATGAGTGAGGAGTTTCAAAAGACCCTTTTTGACCCCTTTACCCGCGAGGAAAAATCCGGCACCAACAAAGTGCAGGGTACCGGCCTGGGCATGGCCATCACCAAGAACATCGTGGACATGATGGGCGGCTCCATCAGCGTGGAGAGTGCCACCGGCAAGGGCACCCGCTTCGAGGTGGTGCTGGAATTCCCCATTGACGCCGAGGCAGACCATGCGCAGCAGGTGCAGGCCCTGCCGGAGGAAGCGGAAGAGACCACTTCTCCCCTGTCCGGCATGAAGTTCCTCTGCGCCGAGGATAACGCCATCAACGCCGAAATCCTGCAGATGCTGCTGGAAACAAAAGGCGCAAGCTGCACCATCTGCCCCAACGGTCAGGAGATCGTGGAAGCCTTTGCCAATGTCAAGCCCGGCGAGTATGACATGATCCTGATGGATGTGCAGATGCCGGTGATGGACGGCCTGGAGGCCACCCGCCGCATCCGCAGCGGCGAAAACCCGCTGGGCCGGGTCATCCCCATCCTCGCCATGACGGCCAACGCCTTCCTTGAGGATATGCAAAAGAGCAAGGAAGCCGGCATGGATGCACATCTCTCCAAGCCCGTGGACATTGCAGCACTGGAACAGACCGTCAAGCGCTTCCGCGTTACCCCCCCCCAAAATAGTGGAATCGCGCGGTTTCGCAGATGACCGACACCCACGACCTAGCAGGGCCGCCCGCTTGCGGCCCAGCTCTTTTTTTGTGAGAGAGCAATCAGAATAAATCAAAGGATTGAATGGTCTTGCGTATGGAACAACAGTCAAATAAAACCAGCCTATGTTGCTATCGGCACTTGCCCAATTGAGCGCCTGCCTGATCGTCTGGAATTTTCATATTCCAAATCCAAATATCGTGCTTTTTGTTGTTCTTTCTGCTGTGCTCGTGAAATACGGCTATGCAGCAGGAATCGTAAGCGGCCTCATTGCATTCCTATACACCGCGTTTTTTTTTCTACCGACCACAGCTTTTTTCTTTACACCTCTTTGAACCTTCAAAAAGCTCATCGTGGTCGGCCTTGGGATCGCTGCGAATATTCTGCTGATCGGTCGCCTGCAATGGCAGCTCAAGCGCTCCAGCATGGAAAAGATGCAGGCCGAAGCCGAGGAAAAGCTTCAAGAAACAACAGAGAGCTACCGTGCAAAACTTTACCACGATGCCTTGACTGGCACATACAACCGCCGCTACTATGAAGATATTGCATCCCGTATCGTCGGCCCGGCGGGTGTCGCACTGATGGATGTGGATGATTTCAAGATCTGCAACGATACCTATGGGCATTATGCCGGGGATATGGCACTGAAAACGGCGGCAAATGCCATCCGCTCCTGCATCCGGGAGTCGGACCTGCTCATCCGCTATGGCGGAGACGAATTTCTGCTGGTCTTACCCGGCATTCCGGGAGATGTTTTGCAGACCAAACTGGAACAGATCTGCACCGCCGTGCAGATGGCATCTGTACCCGGCTGTTCGCATTTCCGTATCTCGCTGAGCATTGGCGGAACGATACAGTCGCTCGCCGACCCTATGAAAAGCATCGTGCGCCGTGCAGATTGGCTGATGTATCAGGCAAAGTGCCGCAAAAATGCCGTCATGGTGGAGGTTCCGGGGCATCATCTGTCCGCTTTGGAAAAGCTTTTGCAGGAAAAATACCCAGATCCTGCTTGTGGACGACTCTGCAATGAACCGCATGTTACTGGCAGAGATCTTAGGAGATAGCTACCATATTCTGGAAGCGGAAAACGGGCAGGAATGCCTGGAAACATTGCGGGTAGAAGCTGGAAACATTGCACTGGTGCTGCTGGATATCAATATGCCCGGTATGGACGGCTTTGAAGTGCTGAAAGCCATGAATGCCAACCACACCATCGAGGATATCCCGGTCATTATGATCTCCAGCGAGGACTCCGATGCGGCGATCCGGCGGTCCTATGAGCTGGGCGCAAGTGATTATGTCAATCGCCCCTTTGATGCACGTATCGTATACCGCCGTGTGACCAACACCATCAAGCTGTACGCCAAGCAGCGGCGGCTGGTGCAGATGGTCTCTGAGCAGATCCGCGCCCGTGAGAATAACACGGATATGTTGGTAGGTGTACTGAGCCATATCGTAGAATTCCGCAACGGCGAAAGCGGCCCCCATGTGCGGCACATCCGTATCATCACAGAGCTGCTGCTCCGCCGTCTGTTGGAAGTCAGCAGCGGATATCCGCTTACTGCGGAGCAGCAGGATCTGATCCCGCTGGCCTCCGCCTTGCACGACATCGGAAAAATTGGCATTGACGAAAAAATTCTTAATAAACCCGGAAAACTGGCCCCGGAGGAATTTGAAATCATTAAGACCCACAGTATGCTTGGAGCCGGGATGCTGCATGATCTGGATGAATTTGCCGAGCAGCCGCTGCTGCAAACGGCCTACGAGATCGCCCGCTGGCATCACGAGCGCTGGGATGGCCGGGGCTACCCGGATGGACTGAAGGGCGACGAGATCCCCATCAGCGCACAACTGGTCTCGCTGGCCGACGTGTACGACGCACTGACCAGTGAACGCTGCTACAAAAAAGCCTTCTCCCACGAAAAAGCCGTGCAGATGATCCTGAACGGCGAGTGTGGAGCCTTCAACCCGCTGCTGCTGCAATGCCTGACGGATATCCAGGCTGACCTGAAAGAAGAATGACAGCAGTACAACTGAGCAGGGATGCAATCAAAACAGGAGAACAAAAAGCCCAAATGAAACACAGAATCTCACGCCGTGCATTTCTGCGCGGCTGCACGCTGCTGGCGGCCTCTGCTGCCGTCGGCAGCCTGACTTCCTGCGGCGGAACCAACGCGATGGAGAGCGGCCTCCCCCAGATCGTTGTGGGGAGTGACACCTATCCTCCCTATATTTATCTGAACAACGACGGCGTTCCCGCCGGGATCGACGTGGAGATCGCCACCGAAGCGTTCCGCCGCATGGGATATTCCACCCAGTTCGAGCCGATCGACTGGGAGCAGAAGACCGCCCTCGTGGAGAGCGGTACCATCGACTGCATCTGGGGCTGCTTTTCCATGGATGGGCGCGAGGAGGTATACCGCTGGGCGGGGCCACATGGTGAGCCGTCAGGTGGTCGCGGTGGATGCCGACAGCAGCATCCGGACACTCGGTGACCTTGCCGGAAAGACCATTGCCGTGCAGAGCACCGGCAAGCCGGAGGAGCTTTTTCTCAGCGGCTCCGATCCGCGCATCCCGCAGACCGTCGATGTGTTCAGCACCGAAGACCGCAGCGTGCAGTATGCGATGCTGGCCTGCGGCTATGTGGATGCCATCGCTGCCCATGAGATGGCTATCCTGCAATACATGAAGGACAATGATGTGGAGTTCCGCATCCTCGAAGAACCGCTGCTGGTCACCGGGCTGGGCATCGCCTTTGCCAAAAACGACAGCCGCGGGCTGGACACCCAGCTGAACGCTGTTCTTGCACAGATGCGCACAGACGGCACACTGGAGCAGATCCTTGGCAAGTATCTTGAAAATCCTTTGCAGTATCTGGAGGTGGACACCATTGGCACGTAAGAACAAAACCACCCCGGATAAAAAGGAGATGGGGCAGCCTATCTGATCATCGGCGTGCTTTTTTATGGCCGGCGTCGTTTTTTTCTCGAGTTGGCAGGCACTGCGTGCAACGGAGGCTCGCTTTTCTGCCAGATCCTTGATTTTGTCAAATCCCAGTCCACCAGCTTTGAAAAGTACAATGATATCGTTGTTGCCAAAGCGCTCCGCCGCACGGCGGTATCAGTGCATCAGCTGGCACAGGACCCTGCGCTGGACCTCTTCGATCCGGAATGCCTGAACAGGCAGGCAGAGCTGCTCTGGCTCACAGGTATTTCAGTTCTGGCCCCGGACGGTACGCTCCTGTGCGAATCCACAACGAACGGCATCGGCTATGCCCGGTTTGGAGAGCAGCTCAAGAATGATGCCGTTCTGGACGTTTTCTCTTACCCGCAAAAGACCTACCTGAAGCGGGTCCTGCTGGAGGATGGGTCTGCCGTGGATGTTGCGGCACACCGGGCAGAAAGGCAAAGATGTGATCCTGCTTGCCTACCGCTATACCCCGGCAGAATTCGTAGAAGGAACAGCTCTGTCCATCCAGAGCGTACTGGACGGCTACTCAGCAGAGACCAGCGGCACATTGTTCATCGTGCAGAACAATCAGGTCATTGCCTCTAACCGCCCGGAGCTCATCGGGCAGGATGCTGCGGACAGTCTGCCGGTGCGGGAGATCCGCAAAGCCGGGGCTGCCAAAACGCTGACCCATACCCACGATTGGAACGGCTCCGGCTGCTATTTTGGAATGTACTGCCATGGAAGATCTTTTCGATCTCTATGCGTATACAGACGAAAGATCCGTCTTCCGTGAATCCATTCCACTGATTTTGATGGCGCTGGCCGGTTACATCCTGCTTGTAATGGTCCTTCGGGTGCTGCGCAGACGCTCCGTGCAGGAGATGGAACAGCAGAAAAAAGAGCAGGAGAAGAAGTATCAGGCTCAGCTGGAGGAACAGAACCGCAAACTGGAGATCGCACTCCAGCACGAGGGGGCGGCAAACCGTGCCAAGCGGGAGTTCCTGTTCAATATGAGCCACGATATCCGCACCCCCATGAACGCCATCATCGGCTTCACCTCGCTGGCTGCGACCCATATTGATCATAAGGAACAGGTGCTGGACTACCTGAAAAAGATCTCTACCTCCAGCCAGCATCTGCTTTCCCTCATCAATGATGTGCTGGATATGAGCCGCATCGAGAGCGGAAAAGTAAAAATTGAAGAGAAAGCGGTGCATCTGCCGGACCTCGTCCACGATGTGCGCTCCATCATCCAACCCGATGTTTCGGCAAAGCGGCTGTCGCTTTTCATCGATACCATGGACGTGGAGAACGAGGACATCATCACCGACCCGCTGCGGCTGAACCAGATCCTGCTGAACATTTTGTCCAACGCCATCAAGTTCACTCCTACAGGCGGTACGATCAGCATCCGCATTGCCCAGAAGAACGGTGCGCCCAAGGGCCGTGGCTGCTATGAGTTCCGCATCAAGGACAATGCATTGGTATGAGCGAAGCGTTCCAGAAGCACATCTTTGAGGCGTTCAGCCGGGAGGAAAGCTCCACCGTCAGCGGCATTCAGGGTACCGGCCTGGGTATGTCCATCGCCAAGAACATTGTGGATATGATGGGCGGCACCATTGCGATCGAAAGTGAACCGGGCAAGGGCAGCGAATTCATCGTAGATCTCTGCTTCGCACTCAGCGGACAAAAGGGTGGAGCCCAAGCAGCTCCCACAGTTGGAAGGGCTGCGCGCATTGGTAGCAGACGACGATACCGACACCTGCCTGAGCGTCAGCACCATGCTGTCCAAGATCGGGATGCGGCCGGAGTGGACGATCTCCGGCCGGGAAGCGGTGATCCGCACCCGATACGCCATGGAGCAGGGCGACGAATTCAGCGTCTACATCATCGACTGGCTCATCCCCGATATGAACGGCATCGAGGTCGTGCGGCAGATCCGCAAGGTGATCGGGAAAAGCTGCCCTATCATCATTCTGACAGCCTACGATTGGACCGATATTGAAGAGGAAGCCCGCGCTGCCGGAGTGACCGCCTTCTGCGAAAAGCCGCTGTTCCTTTCCGAGCTGCTCAGAGTTTTGGCAGAACCGTACTGTGCAGAGCCTGCCTGTAAGCCAGCGCAGCCAGATGCCTCCGAGCTCAAGAGAAAGAAACTTTTGCTGGTGGAGGACAATGCCTGAACCGTGAGCTCGCACTGGAGATCCTGAAGGAAGCGGGCTTTGCGGTAGACACTGCTGAGGATGGCGAGATCGCTGTCCAGAAGATGAAGCAGGCGGCCCCCGGGGCAGCACAGTACGATTTTTGATTTAATGGACATCCAGATGCCCAAGATGGACGGTTACGAGGCAACGCGGCAGATCCGCGCCCTGCCGGATGCTGCAAAGGCAGACATTCCCTCATAGGTGGGCGTTTGTGCCGCACCCTTGGAAATGCTT
>VOFC01001845.1_pt1 | contig 35908 bp, 52 predicted proteins | sample 5384161 | NCBI WGS metagenome assembly VOFC01 (sample SAMN12384722, study PRJNA508395) | human gut metagenome | isolation source: healthy gut B | host: Homo sapiens | reverse complement strand
CATTCTGCAGTGAGATCCGTTGGACTTCATATCCACGCTTGCGGAATTCCAGAATATAGCGGCAAAATGTAATCCGCCCAGAACTCCCGATATTCGGTTTCAGACTGCCGCCGTGCTTTCTTTCGCCGTTGGTCTTCATAAACGCTGGAGGTGACCAGGGCGACAGCATCAGCTTCAACTTTCCCCGCTGCATTTTCCGCATCGGCTGGCATGCAGAATGCTTCTCCGTCCGGGAAAAAAGGAGGTTTTCAGCTCCCGGTCGATGGATGGACATCGCTTCATACATTTTCTGTGGAAAAATCACAGCTGTCCATGTGAATCCGGACAATCCATACTTCATCTGCTCCGGCGAAAAATAGGTTTCCATCAGCTGATGCTTCTGCTCTTCCTTCATCAACGAATATACATAGCCAGCTGCGTCCGTAATGGCATAAAATCCTTCCATCGTTTGGAATGCTGATTTTGGGTAAGATTCACCACAATTCTCCACGCCCTCTTTATCGGGCAGGGAAGGCAAACTCTTTCCTTGTCGTTTCGCCATCGGGCAAGGTATTAATCAATTCAGTTTCATATTATCCCCTTTTTCTCTGATTTGCATCGGCATGTCTTCCGGACCGTGTACCGTAATTTCCGCTGTTCCATCCATATGTTTATTCCAGGAAACCCAGACCTCCCCTTTCGGCGTGATGGCAGTTCCCTTTGCCCAGGTCACAGTTTCCATTCTGGGCGATACCACAATTTCCTCATAGCCTGGCTTTCCAGGACGGACACCAAGGATTGTAGTCGGCAATTCATACAGCGCCAGTGCGCCCCAGGCAGATGCCCCATTTTTCAAAGCCTGTTTAATCGTCATGAAATCCATACGGAACCTCTTTTTCGATGTCTAAAGTCACTCCACGAAAGTTAAAGTTCTTCCAAATTTTTAAACGATTTTTAATCCACTCTTCTGGCAGGGCTGTGTACACGAAAGCGATTTTTTTCTGCTTGTTGGGGAAACTCCCCAATCCCTAGAACGCTGCCTGTGGCATCGTTGCGCATCCGTTCCGGATTTTTAACGGCAGTTCCCGTGAGAAAACGGTGCAGCATGAGCATTACACCCACACTGCACCGGACATTCCATCATCGACTGCTTTACCATCTCTGTTTGCGACCACAAATGGAGATTGGCTCTTTTACCTTTACTTCTTTAAAGGCAATCAGCTAACGGAGGTATGGGTATATCTCTTTGGGTCATCGTCCAGCTTCCGCAAATCATCGGAGAACCACTTTCGTCCCGACTGCCAGCAGACGGAAGAAGGTGGACTTGCCAGCCCCCTGACCTCCGACCAGACAGAGTCAGGCTTCCTTGCGGGTCCCCGTCGATCAATTAGAATCGTATTTAATTGTTCAGATTTGGTCAAATTATGCCAAACCCTCCAGCGAAAAATCCGGTGTCTGAGAGTGCCAAATCACCCTCAAAAATACCCCCGAAATTGCTCTCTGGTTGTCCTATTTTTTAACCACTAAGGCCGTTTTTTGACCCCATTTTTGCCGGTTGTCCTATATTTAACCACTAAAAATTGGGTGAAAACGGCTCTCGTTTGGTCAAATCAAGTCAAACTATATCAGCCCGTTTAGGTATAAGAAAACCCCCGGAAAACCTTGATTTTCCGGGGTTTTTGAACCATTTTGATATAGTCTGAGCAGTCGATTATCGCTTGCTGAACTGCGGAGCGCGACGAGCTGCTTTGAGACCGTACTTCTTTCTTTCTTTCATACGAGGATCTCTTGTTAAGAATCCAGCAGACTTAAGAACCGGTCTGTACTCTGAATCTACCTGAAGTAGTGCACGAGCGATACCGTGTCTGATTGCTCCAGCCTGTCCTGAGTATCCGCCACCTCTAACGTTTAACTAATACGTCAAACTTGTCAATTGTCTCAGTTGCAACTAATGGCTGACGAACAACAACCTTTAATGTCTCGAGTCCTAAATACTCATCAATATCTCTTTTATTATTGATTGTAATCTTTCCTGTTCCAGGTACTAAATATACTCTAGCAACAGATGATTTTCTTCTTCCTGTTCCGTAATACTTTGTAGTAGCCAATGTGATTTACCTCCCTCTATTAGAATGTTAAAGCTTCTGGCTTCTGTGCTGCATGTGTGGTCTGGACCAGCGTATACGAATAACTTTGTATACATCTCTCTTCCTAAAGGTCCCTTAGGGAGCATTCCCTTAACAGCATGCTCAATAACACGCTCTGGGTGTCTTGTTGAGCATTTCTCTTAAGAGTTGTCTCCTTCATTCCACCAACATAATCTGAATGATGATAGTAAATCTTCTGATCTAACTTCTTACCTGTAACCTTAATCTTCTCAGCGTTGATTACGATTACATAATCACCGGTATCAATATGAGGTGTGAAGATAGCCTTATTCTTACCTCTTAAAACCTTAGCAACTTCTGCTGCTAAACGTCCTAATGTCATACCTGTAGCGTCTACTACATACCATTTTCTATCAATAGTAGCAGGACTAGCCATAAATGTTTTCATGGGTTTTCCTCCTCAATTGATGATATCCATAATACTTTTGCGAACAGGCGTAAGTCTCGTAATGTCCGGACGCTACTTCGCCGCGTTCTGCTTTTCTATATAGTTTAATGCTCGCCGGGGCTTTGGCTTACATTTACGTACTATCACAGACTTACATATTATATTACCTTGGTCTAAACTTGTCAAGCAGATTTTATGTCCTTATCCTACAAATTTCTACTCATAGTCCAGTCCAATCATAGTCAGGCCGTGCGCCGGAGCTGTCGGACCGGCCGCACTGCGGTCACACGCAGCAAGGATTGCTTTCATATCCTCCGGTTTCCATTCCCCGCATCCGACTTTGATCAAAGTCCCCGCAATGATGCGGACCATATTATATAAAAAACCGTTTCCCTGTACGCGAATGGTAATAATATCATGCTCCCGGGTAACGGTACAGGTATAAATGGTGCGTATACTGGTCTGCGACTGTGCATTTGCCGCACAGAAACTTTTGAAATCATGTTCCCCTACCAGATACTGTGCAGCATCCTGCATTTTTTCAACATCCAGCGCATGATGATAAAAATACGTATCCAGTCTGCGGGTAGGCATCCGGAATCTCCGGTTCAAAATCCGGTATTCGTATGTCTTACGGCTTTTTGAAAAACGCGGGTGAAAACTCTCATCCACCTCGCAGGAATCCTGCACGACAATGTCCTCTGGAAGTCTCTGATTGACTGCATAACTGATTTTCTCAGCCGGCATCCTTGTCGTTGTGTCAAAGATACAGACATTTCCCAGGGAATGCACACCAGCATCTGTGCGGCTGGCTCCCGTGACTTTAATTTCTTCCTTTAAAAGCGCGGTCAGCGCCTCATTGAGCTTCTGTTCAATGGTAATTCCATTCGGCTGAACCTGCCAGCCACTGTAATTCGTGCCGTCGTAGGCAACTATCATTTTACACGCATACTTCGTTCCTATCGGTTACTGTGGCCAGGAAAGCAGAATTCTTGCTGCAATTACAAGCACTAAAAATACAAGCAGAATCACATATGCGATGTGGTCTGTCTTATTATAACGCAGCGGTTTCATCTTGGTTCTTCCGTCACCACCATTGTAACAGCGGGCTTCCATTGCCATCGCAAGATCATCAGCACGACGAAATGCAGATACAAAAAGCGGAATCAAAAGCGGAATCATATTCTTTGCTTTCTGAATCAGATTACCATTTTCAAAATCTGCACCTCTTGCGATCTGTGCTTTCATGATCTTGTCGGTTTCTTCTATTAAAATTGGAATAAAACGAAGCGCAATGGACATCATCATGGCAATTGCATGTACCGGAATATGAATCCGTTTGAGTCCACCAAGCGCTTTTTTCCAAACCATCCGTCAACTGATTCGGTGTCGTTGTCAGTGTCATAAGTGAAGTGCCAATGATCAGATAAATAAGTCGGATCGTCATAAGTACCGCATTCATGATACCGGTGCTGGTAATATAAAATGGTCCCCGGTGCCAGAACTGCGTTCCACCTGGTGTAAAAAAGCAGGTTGAACACTGCCGTGATCAAGAGTAACACAACAATTGCTTTGAGACCTTTTACAATAAACTTAAGCGGAACCTTGAAATTTTAATCATAAAAATCAGCATTCCTGTGATCAAAGCCAATCCAAGAATTCCTCGAAATGTAAATAATGCAATGATATATATCAAAGTTGCAAACAGTTTTACACGGGGATCCAGTTTATGTACGACAGAATCTGCCGGATAATACTGGCCCAGAGTGATATCTCTTAACATATTTTCTCCTTATGATCGACGTAAAGCTTCTGCGATTGACTTTGCAGCTTCCTTTACGGTTGTTGCACTTGTGTCCACGGCAAGTCCACGGCTGGCCAGATCATGCATCAGATACGTAACCTGCGGTGCTGCCAGGCCAACGGCTTCCAACTCCTTATAATGGGCATACACATCCTTCGGCGGTGCATCATACATCACTTCGCCCTGATTCATTACAATGATCCGCTCCACATACTCAGCCACATCTTCCATGCTGTGCGAAACAAGTATGATCGTAATGCCAAGATTCTTATGCATATCCGACACGAGACCAAGTATCTCATCCCTTCCGGCCGGATCAAGCCCTGCTGTCGGCTCGTCCAGAATCAGCACATCCGGTTTCATGGCAAGCACTCCCGCAATTGCCACACGGCGCTTCTGGCCTCCGGACAAATCAAACGGCGGCTGATAATATAAATCTTCCGGGAATTTTACCTGACGCAAAGCCTCATAAGCACGCAGCTCCACCGTCTTTCGGTCAAGTCCCTGATTCTTCGGTCCAAAGCAGACATCTTCGAAATTGGTTGTCTCGAACAATTGGTGATCCGGATACTGAAATACAAGTCCGACCTTGTTACGAAGTTTTTTCATATCGTAATCTTCGTCATAAATATCCTCACCATCGACATATATATGACCGCTGGTAGCTTTTAACAGTCCATTCAGCAACTGTGTCAATGTAGACTTTCCTGAGCCGGTATGTCCGATGACACCGATAAACTGACCATCTTTTATTTCCAAATTTACATTTTTCAGTGCCTGGATCTGATATGCAGTTCCTTCACTGTAACTGTAATTAATTTTATCGAGTATGATAGACATCTTCTATTCCTTCATTCAACTTTCTATGCCAGCTTCATAATTTCATCGACCAGTTCTTCTCTGGTCAAAATTCCTGACGGAATCGGAACTCCCGCTTTCTGAAGTTCATCTGCAACAAGTGTTGCCTGTGGTACGTCCAGGCGGTGCGCTTTCAGCTCGTCCACCTTTGAAAAAATTTCACGCGGTGTACCGTCCATAACGATTTTTCCTTTTTCCATCACATAAACGTAATCCGCGCCTACCACTTCTTCCATATAATGAGTGATCAGAAGAATGGTAACACCCTTCTCACGGTTTAAGGCATGCGCCGTCTCGATGACTTCCTTTCGTCCGTTCGGATCAAGCATGGCGGTCGGTTCATCAAATACAATACACTTTGGTTCCATGGCAAGAACTCCCGCGATTGCGACACGCTGCTTTTGCCCACCGGAAAGTTTATTCGGCGAATGATGTCGGTATTTTGTCATGTCCACGACTTCCAGGCTGTGATTGACTCTCTCCCAGATTTCGTCCGTTGGCACGCCGATATTTTCCGGTCCAAATCCGACATCCTCTTCTACCACGCTGGCGATAATCTGGTTGTCCGGATTCTCAAATACCATACCTGCCGTCTTTCGGACCGGTATGGTATTCTCCTCATCGAGTACATCCATTCCATCTACCCACAGAACGCCTTCACTCGGTGTCAAAAGCGCATTGATGTGCTTTGCCAGTGTCGATTTTCCGGAACCATTGTGTCCGAGGATTGCAATGAACTGTCCCTGCTTCACATCCAGATTCACATGGTCAAGTGCCGTGTTAATGGATTCCACATTGCCCTCTTCGTCTCTTCGGATAAATTCATGTACCAGATTTTTTGCTTTGATAATTCCCATCTTAATCATCCCAGCTCAGTCTGTGGAGCTGTCCTTCCAACTTCATATGGTCAAATTGATTCTGTCTGAGTGCCTCGTATAATACGATGGCAACCGAATTGGATAAATTGAGCGACCGCGTCTCGCCGATCATCGGAATCCGCACACAGGTGTCCGGATTGGCTTTTAAGATCTCCTCCGGAATCCCGGCACTCTCTTTCCAAACATAATGTAGCAGTCCGGTTCGTACTGCACATCCGAATACACATGTCTTCCTTTTGTTGTCGCATAATAGATCTTTGCGCCCGGATTTCTTTTACAGAAATCCTCCCAATTCTCATATGTCGTCACATCGAGGTCTTTCCAGTAATCCATACCGGCACGCTTTAAATGTTTCTCAGAAAGAGAAAAGCCAAGCGGCTCGATGAGATGAAGGCGCGTACCTGTTGCTACGCAGGTACGCCCGATATTTCCTGTATTTGCCGGAATCTCCGGCTCATGTAAAACGATATTCAGCTTTGCCATAATCTATCCTGTCCTATCTTATTTTGCAGCCCGCAGTTCATTGATGAACTCTTCCACACGGGAAAGTGCAAGTTTTAAATCTTCAGTGAGTATGCATAAGAAATACGGATAAATCCCTCTCCTGATGCACCGAACGCGGTACCCGGTACCACGGCAACTTTCTTGGACTGCAACAGTTTATTTGCAAACTCATCCGATGTCATGCCAAACTCTTTGATACATGGGAACACATAAAAAGCACCAAACGGCTCAAAACAGGACAAGCCCATATCTTTAAAACGCTGCATCAGATAACGGCGTCTTCCGTTGTACTCTTCACGCATCATCTGCACATCCTCGTCTCCGTTGCGCATTGCTTCAACCGCTGCATATTGGCTTGTTGTCGGTGCACACATGATTGCAAACTGATGAATCTTGATCATCTGTTTGATGATTTCTGCCGGTCCGCACGCATAGCCAAGACGCCATCCTGTCATTGCATGAGACTTGGAAAATCCATTGATGACAATCGTGCGTTCCTTCATTCCCGGAAGAGAAGCAATCGAAACATGCTTTTCCAGATAGGTAAGTTCTGAATAAATTTCATCACTGATTACAAAGATATCATGTTTGATAATAACTTCTGCAATCGCCTCTAAGTCCTTTTTTCTCCATTACCGCACCGGTCGGGTTGTTTGGGAACGGCAGTACCAGAATCTTTGTCTTTGGTGTAATTGCAGCCTCTAACTCCTCTGCAGTCAGACGGAATTCATTCTCCGCCTTCAGCTCAATAATGACCGGAGTGCCATTTGCAAGCACAGCACAAGGCAGATACGATACATAGCTCGGCTGCGGGATGATTACTTCATCACCCGGATCCAACATGGCGCGCATTGCAATATCAATTGCCTCACTTCCGCCGATCGTTACCAGCATCTCTTTATTGTAATCATAAGTAAGTCCATATCTGCGGCTTAAAAAATTTGGCGATCTCGATCTTCAATTCTTTTAAACCGGCATTGGATGTATAAAATGTTCTTCCTTTTTCGAGGGAATAGATGCCCTCATCACGAATATGCCAAGGTGTGTCAAAATCAGGTTCTCCAACACCAAGGGAAATTGCATCATCCATCTCACTGACAATATCGAAAAAACTTTCGGATACCAGATGGCTGAATTGTTTTAATTGTTTTTGATAACGGGTCTCTCATTATGCCATCATAATCCTTTCATCTTTTGGTTTTGCTGCCATGACAGTTCCATGGTCTTTGTATTTCTTTAAAATAAAGTTTGTCTTTGTACTCAGTACCTGATCAAGTGCTGAAAGCTTATCGGATACGAACTGGGAAATCTCACGCAGTGTCTTTCCCTCCAAAGTTACCATCAGATCAAATCCACCAGAAATCAGATAAACGGAATTTACTTCCGGATAGTTATAGATTCGCTCAGCCACCTTGTCAAATCCCATACCTCTCTGTGGAGTAACACGCACCTCGATCAGTGCAGATACTTTTTCCACCCCGGCTTTATCCCAGTTGATCAATGTATGATATCCACAGATAATGCCTTCCTTTTCCATGCTTTCCAGTTCATTCATAACTGTCGCTTCATCCACACCAAGGATGATTGCCAGCTCATTTAAATCAATACGGCTGTTTTTCTATAAATGTCAAAATTTTTTTCTCATGATATTCTCCTAAAATGATTAAACTTATTATCTTAAATCAATTACAGCTTCATCAGTTCGTCTGTCTGTGTTGTCTCAAGGAATCTGCGCTCATCTCCATTGATCAGCACCCTGTCATTGCTGTCGGTTGCCTTTCCGATGATGACCGCCTCTCCACCGGCCTGTCGAATCGCATGCACGATCGCATTTCCATCCTTTGCCGCCATAAGTACGCTTCCACCGGAAACCATCTTATACGGATTCAGATTGAAAAATTCACAGATTTCCACAGTTTCCTGACGAAGAGGAATTTTTTTTAATTCAATTTCAAGTCCGACGCCGGAGCTTTGTCCTAACTCCCAGAGTGCACCAAATACGCCGCCTTCTGAGATGTCATGCATCGCTGCAACGCCAGACTGTGCGGCGACTGCGGCCTCCGAACGTATGGACAGATAGTCCACAAATTTCTTTGCCTGATCAATGAAAGGCTGCGCATAACGCTCCAAAAGTTCTTTTTCCTTCTCGATTGCAAGTATCGCCGTTCCTTCCAGTCCCACGGCTTTCGTTACCAGCAGGTCCATTCCCGGTTCCACCTGTCCCGGCCGGATAATCTGTGTATCGGCCGTTCCGGTCGCTGTAATCGAAATGACCGGTTCCGTCACGCTTCGGGTCACTTCGGTATGTCCACCGAGAATCGGGATTTCCTCTTTGTCACATACAGCCTGTATCGCTGCAAGTTCCCGCCGCAGATCATTTTCGCTGCAGGATGTCGGCAAAAGCAGAGTCATCGTAATGCCCAGAGGTTTTGCTCCACTGCATGCCAGATTGTTCAGTGCATTATAGACACTGAGCATACCTCGCAGACTTTCTCCACAACATCTGGCTCCAATTGCCTGAACCACCATTGCTTCTTTTGCCTGCACCGCTGCATAATCGCCTCCCACCATAGGAGGCACAAAAGATTTACCATTATGTAGTTGTTTCAGCACAGAACGTTTCAAGGCTGATTCTGACAATTTTCCTGCTTTCATATTCGCTCCACTTATAGACTACAAGGCTGCCCCATTTGCAGGAAGCAGCCTGATGTTCAAATTAATTTGATGATTCCTTGTTTGCTTTCGCATCATCGGAAGATGTTTTATTGTCAGACGATGTCTGATTGTCCTTTTTATCGTCCTTCTTGTCATCTTTCTTATCATCCTTCTTATCGGATGTATTTGAATCATTCTTTTTATCATCTGTTTTGTCTGATGTATCATTCTTGTCGGATGTATCGTTATCCTTGTCGTTATCCTTATCTTCGTCTTCTTCCTTTTGTGCATCTGCATTAGACTTCAGACCGGATACCGCACCTCGCACCGTTGCCTCATCTCCTGTAGCAACTGCATTCTTTAACGCAGTAAGTGATTCTGCAGTGGCATCCTTTGTTCCAATGGTAATAATCTTTGGAGAAGCCTGATAATTACTCTTGTTAAACAAATCTTTGCTCTGCTGTACGCCGTCAACTTTAACAATTTTCCAAAGCTGTGCAATACATCCGGTATGTGGTGTCTGATCGACACTCCAGTATCCGATTGCTTTGCTCGAATCAAGATTAAATTTAACCTTCGGATCTACGGTAGAAACGGTCTCGCTCTCAAACGAAATCTCACGGTTAGAAGGACGTGTTTCCTTGCCATATACATTAAAATGTATCACACCACCACTACAGTATCCCTCAATATAAACCGGCGAATCCAGATTATTTTTAAAACGGAGATCCTTATAATTGCCTGCAATTGCTGCATCCATAGATGGCTGCACATAATGTACCATCATGGAGTGGTTATAACGCATGGTAATCTCAAGTTCGGCGCGTATTACCGCATTATATAATGTAGTAGCCACCTGGCAGATTCCTCCACCAAAAGACTCTACCGTTGTACCATTCTGATAAGCGCCTGCAAGTTCATATCCGTTTTCCTGTGTAAAAGGACTTACCGTAGAGCAAAGTTCAAACTCATCTCCCGGATAAAGGATTGTGCCGTCTACCTTACTGCAACCTGTTGTTACATTCTTGGCACGTCCCGGACTCGAGCTGCTGAAATCCGTCGAATAACTTCCAAGTAAATCCTTTACTTCTGCAAGTTCATCTTCTGTTCCACGAGGCTCTACAACTTCTGTGACAAGTGCAATCTCGTTGTCACTTCCATCCCAGCCATCTGCAAGGAAATCATTAATGGCATATACGGAATTTACAATATCAACTTCCACGCCTTCCTTACCCGGAACATATACAAACTTACCATTCTCACGTTTTAATCCGTTGTCTACAGCTTCCACACTCAGTTTCCCGGAATTGCTGTACAACTTCTGTGCTGTCTCCTGCTTATCCACACTTAAATGCATATCCAACACAAGTTTATTTTTCTTCAAATCCTGTGTCGTCTTATAACGATTGATCAGACTTCCCGCACGACCTACTGCGAGCGCTTCGGTAACGGCGGTGTCAACATCGGCCGTAACGCCCATGTCAGCAGCGGTCATTTCGATGGAACCGGATTTACCCTTCAATGTAAATGTAGTGTCCATGAGACTATCTACATAGGAAGAAACGGCTGTCTTAGCTTCGTCCTCCGTCATTCCACCTACATCAACATTGCCGATGCACACACCGTCCTCTATTGCAATTTCATCCTGCGCCTGAACCGTCTGTGCATTTCCAAAACTGCATAACAAACCAAATAAAGTTCCAAAAAAGATAATTTTCCCTGTCTTCTTCATATTCTTTCCTTAACTATATTTCCACCATACTTTGTCTGACTACATATTTTATCACAAACCCTCACATTTTCAAGCCTAAGTTCGTGTCATTCATTATGCTTCCTACATTATAAATGCAGACACAACAGAAGTGACAACCATTGCTGCGATCAATACCAGTGCTACGATTGCAATTATACGATTTTTCTTCTTCATCCTATTCACCTCTTCGTAATTATAAGTTATAATCAATACAACCAGAAAACTTACAAGAAAGGAATTCTTTATGTTTATTTTTTTAGCTGTATTTATCATTTTTGTTTTAATATTAAATTTTGCGATTCATAAAAATAACCATTCACAGGAAAATGTTCAGGAACAATTCTGGGAAAACGAACGACAGGCTAATTTTACACGCCGCAAAGACATTCACAATCTCAACTATCTTACCATACCAATCGAAAAAATACCACAAAACCTTCACACAGATGCGGAAAAGACGCTGGTTCGCCTTTCTTCTGATAAGATGCTTAACCTGTCCGGTATTACCAATACTGAACTGAAACTGGAATATGGCGCTGCCAATCTCGATGAGCTTTCCTCTTACGACGCCAACTTTACGGAGTTTGTAAGTGCCGTAAATACCTACGCGCAAGAACTTCTTGCAGCTGACCAGAAAGATACTGCAAAAGACCTTCTGGAACTTGCCGTATCCTTCCATGCTGATGCAATCAGTATCTACACAACACTTGCAGATTTATACAAAGAAGATGGGCAGACGGGGCACATTCAGGATCTTATCTCTTCTGCGGAGGAAATCAATACTCTCGCCCGCAATATCATCATAGAAAATTTAAAAACTTATCTTCCATAAGTAACATAATACTTATCCTGCAGACGGGATGCCTCACTTCTTGTCAGGGTATCCCATACGATTTCATCTGTAATCTGGTATTTTTCACGTAACTGTTTCAAACGCTCAATCTGATGGGCCGTAGCAGGTGTCTGGCGCTTTGCTTTATATGTCAGAAGTTTCGGCACAAAAAGTTCCTTCTTTTCGGGCAATGCACAATTCATAAGGCATTCATATATTTTCTGTGTTTCGACTGCATCATCCAATGCACGATGTGCATGTTCCCTCTCTATTTGAAAATAATTGCAGAGATCTTCCAGCTTCTTCGACTGTTCCCCGGAAGCAATGCCCGGGCTATACGAAGAGTATCACAAGCAGACATTTGTAAAGGTGCTTTGCGGTTGACAGCCCACTGTTTGAGAAAACTGTAATCAAACGATATATTGTGACCTACGATCACATCATCACCAATAAACGAAAGCAGTGTCTGTATCGCCTGATCTTCTCCCATTCCATTTTCCATCATTTCATTCGTGATACCGGTCAATTTACTGACCCGATCCGGAATCGGCCGCGCAGATTTCACAAGTGTACCATAGGTATCGATCACCTTTCGTCCACGTACCTTTACCGCTCCGATTTCAATAATTTTATCCTGTTTCGGTGTCAGTCCCGTCATCTCTAAATCGACAACTGTATAATCCTCTGTTACCGCCTGTCTGCCTTCTATCATATGCCTTTAATCTCCCTGCTATTCTTTTTCCGCGCAATTTTCAAAGAATGCCTTTATCTTACTACAAAAACAAAACAGAGGGCAATCATCTGCCCTCTGCTTCCTTCTCTCTAAATAAATTTCTATTACTCTGCTCAATAACACGTTAAATCCTTATATCCAAAGTAAAATGGCCCCCACGACATATACCACCGTCTTGGAATCAAACCCCAAATGATATCCTGTGTACATTCCTCCGATTACAAATGCAATCGTAACTATGAGCGTCATGATTAAAAGCAATGTTGCATTCGTTCCTAAAAGCCAAATGCAATGCCGACCAAAATCGTATATATTCCGGTTCTGGCCACCATCAGAACAAAACGTTTAATCCCCAGGTCGTTCTCGAGATGTTCCTCGATCCGTTCATTGCGAACAGCTTTGGTCATCAGTCGAATCCCAACTGCAAAGAAAATCAGCATTGCTATGATTTCGCCCAGCATCTTTTCATTTGCCACCGCATATTTCCTGCAAAACAAATCGGAAAGGAAATATCCCAGGAATAACTCGATCAGCTGCCCGATAGCAACCACAGTACATATCGCGAATAAATGCTTTTTATTTATTTTTCACGAGCGAGCCCTGGCATTCCATTCCTGCAAAGATATCCAATGAAATTCCGGCCACAATCAGCAAATTTTCTAACCAGTTCATCCTAGTGTTCCTCCAATGATCTGTTTTTATTTGGCATCATCTGCCTTGATTGAGTCAAGTTTGTAAATAAACTTCACACTTCCGTTTACACCGTCTGCTACAGAAGTAAATGTCTGATAATCTTCTCCTGCATCAATAACAGCCTGTAAACGATCGGTAAGTGGTTTAATATCACCTTCGTAACTGTTTACAATCTTGGAAATTCCGTCTTCATCAAACTCAACAATTCCATCTGCAAGTTTATGAGAACCATCATGTAACTCATCCACACCATCTACAATCTTTACAGTAGCATCGTTTAAAGCTTTGATACCAGCTGTCAGAGTCGGAACCTGATCTGCCAGTGTCTGTGTTCCTTTGCTCAATGCCTTTGCTCCGCTAACAAGGCTGTATCCGTTCTTCTGTACTGCCTCGATCTGCTTTGCAACGGTAGCCTTGGCACTCTCTGCTCCGGTAACTGCTGCCTGACCTGCTGCCTGTGAAGCAGCACTCTCACATGCACCTGCGAGCTGTTCTGCCATTGTCTTTAAACTCTGCTCTACGCCCGCTTTGATCTGTGCATTGTCTCTTCCTGCTTTTAACTGTGCCTGGATCGTACTTTCTGTCTTTTTGCAAAAAGCGTATCTTTTGCACCTGACTTTGCGTAAAGAAGTTCTGCAAGCTGCGCACTTGTCATTCCATTTGTAACTGCATACATTGCAGTTGAAGTCGGATCGTTTGCCTGTGCACCCTTTACATAATTTGTCTTGATTGCCTCAGCAACCTGATCTGCTGTCAGTTTGCTGGTCGCCGGCTGTCCTGCTGCTTGAAGAAGTACCTGTCTTACAACTTCATTGTATACGGTTGTTGCTGCGTTTGCATTGTATGCGCCATCATATAAGGAAGTATATAATGCACCGTCAGCAGTGGAACCATCTTTACTCTTTGTATAACGTAATGAATTATAAATCTGGTCGGTAACTTCTTTTGTCTTGCCATTCTTAAATTCTGCTGCTACTGCGTCGGATGCCGTCTTCTGTGCTGCTGCTTTTTTTCCTTGTCGCTCATCTTGGTGTTCAGTGCTTTATCTAACGTCTGAATACCCTGGTTAATGGTAGCTGCGCTGCTGTTTAATGTGTTGACGCCGGAAGCAAGGTCTCCACTCTTGGAATACAACTCACTCATACCGCTCGCATAATCTGCAAGACTGCTCTGTAAAGTATCGATTCCCTTTGCCAGATCAGAAGAACCGTCTTTTAACTTGGTACTTGCATCGGATAACTCATCTATCATATCATCTAAGGAAGAGCTGTCTCCCTTTTCCATAGATACCATACTGCCTGCATTCATAACGATGGTCATTGCAGTATCTAATTTGAAGTCCTTAACATCTGCAGTAACTTCAAAATCTTCTGGAAGTTCCAGATTATCTACGAAATCAGAATCTTTTACATTCAGACTTTCTTTAATTCCAGGAAGTGCATATCCGATGATGACGTTGTTATCACCATTGCTCTGTACTTTACCATTCTTTACTTCCACATTGGTAAAACTGTCATCGAGAACCATTGCTGTCACTGCTGCAAACGGAACTTTTACTTCTACTTCCTTACCATTTATGGTCTCTTTGTAAGAAGAATTGTTTGTATAATCAAAATGGATGGTAACTTTACCGGACTTTCCAGCCAGATCCTTTGGATCAATCTCATTGCCATCCAGATAGTAAGTTACTTTCTGGCTGACCGGAGCTTCCTCATCGGAAGTTCCCTGATAATAAATATCGTTGCCACCTGCTTTCCAGGTAAGTTTATCTCCGTCCTGGGTGAACTCTTCATCACCCTTTACATTTTTGATATCTTTTAAGTTTGACTGATCCTCTAATGTATCTGCTTTGTCTTTGTTTGTAAGATGATCGCTTACAATTGTGTTATATACTTTACCGCTTGCATCAGAAATCAGGTAAACGCTCTCGTCTTTTCCGATTTCCTTGTCGTTTGCTTTAATGGAAACCAGATCTTCAATATCACTGGCATCCACTTTATTATCACTGCCTGTTTCTGCAGTTGTCTCTACAGTTGCATCTTCTTTCTGGTCTGCCTGTACTGCAACTGCTGTCATGCTGCTTCCAAGCAGTGCAACGGTAAGAACACCTGCTACAATTTTGATTGCATATCTATTTCTAAATTTCTTTTTTAATTCTGGTAACTTCATAATGAATCAACCTCCTATTTATTCTTGTTACGGAAACCAGCGCTTGTTGCACAAATCACACGGTCAAATACCATCAACATGGATGGAAGTATAAGGATAACAACGATCATACTGATGATTGCGCCTCGTGCCATCAACATACACAAAGAACCGATCATATCAATATTTGAATACATTCCTACGCCGAACGTTGCTGCGAAGAAGCTCAATGCACTGACGATAATGGACTGAATTGATTTGCTCAGTGCATCTGTGATTGCCTCTTTCTTCTCCATTCCACGGAAACGGTTCTTCTTATACTTATTTGTCATAAGGATTGCATAGTCGACCGTTGCTCCCAGCTGAATAGTTCCGATAACAATCGAAGCAATAAACGGTAATACCGTTCCGGTGTATGCCGGAATACCCATATTGATAAAAATTGCAAACTCAATGACACATACCAAAATGATTGGCAGTGTAATGGACTTAAATACAATCGCAATGATCAGGAAAATTGCTCCTATGGAAATAATACTTACGTTCTTGAAATCCACATCCGTGATTTCAATCAAATCCTTCGTACATGGGGCTTCTCCTATAAGCATCGCTGTGTCATCGTATTTCTTAACGATCTTATTGATCTCGTCACACTGTTTATTTACTTCATCTGTCGCGGCAGCATATTCGGAAACGATGACCATCATCTGGTAATTGCCACTCTTGAAAACTTCCTTGATATCATCCGAATCATCTCTTCCGGAATATCCGGTCCCATAATAGAATCAAGAGAAGCTGCAAGCTTAACACCATCTACCTTCTTGATATCATCGATCATATTCATACTGTCTTTCTTTGACAGATCACTTTTTTGCCAGTACCATATGTGTTGCCCCCATATGATACTGTTCGGTCAGCTTGTCATTACCAACTTTACTGCTGAATGTCTCCGGCAATGTTCCGGTCAGGTCGTAGTACACATCTGTATGTGTGTAACCGTAGATTGCAGGAACTAAAACTACAAGGAATGCAATTACAAATACGATGTAATGGTTTGTGATCCATCCTGCAATTCTGCTCATATCCGGAAGAATCACTCTGTGTTTTGTCTTCTCAATTGCTTTGTCACATACAAGAATCAGTGATGGAAGAATTGTTACACAACCGATTACACCGAATACAACACCCTTTGCCATTACGATACCAAGGTCAAGACCTAATGTGAAACTCATAAAGCACAGTGCAAGGAAACCAGCTACTGTTGTAATAGAACTACTTACAACAGATGTAATGGTATTAGAAATTGCATGTGCCATGGCACGGTTTTTGTCACCATCAAATCGTTCCTGCTGTTCCTGATAACTGTGCCACAGGAAAATCGAGTAGTCCATGGTAACACCAAGCTGCAGGACCGCTGCCAATGCCTTCGTTATGTACGAGATTTCTCCCATAATCACGTTCGAACCGAGGTTATATATGATTGCCATTCCGATACTGATCAAAAACAGGAATGGAACCAATGCGGAATCCATAGTCAGCGACAAAACGATCAGTGAAAGAATAACGGCAATCAATACATAGATCACACTTTCGTTTTCTGCCAGCTTACGGATATCATTGTTGACGGATGCCATACCACTGACAAAGCACTGTTTGCCAACCAGATCATTGATTTCCTGAATGGCATCCATTGTTCCATCCGATGACATGGACTCATCAAACAGCACCGCCATCAACTGACTGTCTGCGTCTTTGTTATTAAAGAAATTGTAGATGTCATCCGGTAATGCTTCACGCGGAATACTGAAATCCATTACAGATCCATACCAGATAACATTTTTTACATGCGGCACATCCTTAATTTCATCTGCAATTTTTTGCAGATCTTTGTCATCCATACCCTCAACGACTACGAACGAAAAAGCACCTGTTCCAAACTCATCCAAAAGAATGTCCTGTCCTTTCATTGTCTCGATCTCCCCGGGAGATAAGAAAGGATATCATAGTTAATTCTGGTCTTTAAGTAACCGATTGCTGATGGAATCAGTAACAGGAAAGCCAGAATCAGAATCAGGAACCGACATTTAACGACTCCTTTTCCAAATTTAATCATAATGCTCACCATCCTATATATTTTTTCATCGCATTTATCATATGAAAAAAAAGATTGAATATGAAAATATTCAATCTTTTTTGTCCTGTATCAATGTAATATACATTTGTGTGCATTTGTATATTCTGTTATACATTCATGTGAAATTGTATGTATCTTATAATTCTTTAATAATATCCATCATCGAGCGTGTGATCATATACTGATAGGCCTCTGCCATCTCTTTCGGTGGCAGAACCATATTCTGATTGATCCAGGTCTCTGCCACAAAACAAAGTGACTCTGCATAATACGCGGAAATAATCTCCGGAGTCAGCCACTTATGTTTGGATTCCTTTCCCGTCATCTGCTCATTGATAATCGTCAGAAGTACTTCCCTCACACACTTGCTGGCAATACTATGAAACGTAACAGGTCCCTCCAGTTTCACCACATGGGAATAAAAAGCCTTATCTCTCTCGATATTGGTAAAAAAAGAAGAAGCATTGCTTCCGTAAACATATCATTGCGAATCAGAGGCTGGACCGGTTCTAATAATTCCTTTTTTATAATCCACTCCAGAAGTTCAAATTTGTCCTGAAAATGATTATAGAACGTAGGCCGAATCACGCCAGCCAAATCCGTAATCTCTTTAATTGTAATTTTTCCAGTAACTTTTTTTTGATGCAAGCTGCTTTAAGCTGTCCGCCAGTAGCTGATCAATATCAGTTTTGTTCTGTGTAGCCATATCTTACCTTACTATTCATCAAATTCCATGGTTACAAAGTATCCTTTTTCCGTCTCCTTCACATCCACAACCGTTCCTTTACGACTTTTGAGTCGCTCACTTACCGCATAATTTCCAGACATGGCAATTGCATGCTCAATTGTGTAATAATAAGAAGTCGGGAGTTTTCCCTCTGTAACTGACAATTCATCTCCGACCTTGGTAAGCCCAGGTCGTTCCATCTTAAATTCCATCCGTCTCATTTATCATCATCGTCCTCAACAAAATTAACATCCACCGTGGCATTACGACGGGCATAATCTTTTGCAGCACGGGTTGCACTGCTTGAGATCCATATATTAGAGACGCCATTATATATCAGAATGATTCCAACAACAATCGTCGCCTTCTCCATCACTCCAAAAGCATCAAACACAAATAAATCCGCAGATCAGACTTATAATTGCAAGAATCAGATTTGCTCCCCAGGCATCATATCCGCACTTCTTTGCTTCGATTGTCTCCTTGATTGCACGAAAGCCATGAAACAAAAGCACAACTCCAATGACAATCGGAATCAGACTGACAATCACTGCCGGCTGGACAAGGAACCAGATTCCCACGGCAAGTATGATCACACCCATAAGTACAGACATGCCGTTCGTAATAAAATTCAGAAAAAAGCTTCCGACATACACAGCCCCAATGATAATAAGTATCACTGCAAACACGCTTCCCATGAGGTTGATCACTCCATCATTGCAAATGATAAATATAAGCCCCAGCACAATACATAAAATAGATGATACCAAAAAATCCGCTTTGATTCGTTTCAGAAAATCCTTCATATGCATGCTCCTTTACCTATTCATTTCAAATTTTGTGTCATTTATTATATCATTTCTCTATTTCCAGTTCAACTTTTCTGATGAATTTGCTATAATGAGTGGCGAAATAAAAAATGCAGCCATTCAAGGCTGCCTAAAAACTTATCATATAGGAGTATCAAACATATATGGGAAAAAAAGAAGTAAAAACAAACGCTGTACGCATTTTAGAGCGCAACAAAATAGAATACGAACTGGTCAATTATGAATGTGATGAATTTATTGACGGCATGCACACGATTGAAAAAACCGGAGCTCCTGCTGAACAAACTTACAAAACGCTCGTTATGCAGGGAAAAAAGCAAACAATACTATGTCTTTGTCATTCCAATTGCTAAAGAAGTAGACTTAAAGGCCGCTGCCCGTTCCGTCGGAGAAAAATCTGTAGAGATGATCCATGTCAAAGATCTCACCGCAATCACCGGATATGTCCGTGGTGGCTGCAGTCCACTTGGTATGAAGAAAGCGTTTCCTACCGTTATCGATGCATCTGCAGAACAGTTTGATAAAATGTATATCAGCGGTGGCCGCATCGGAACGACTATTGCACTTAACCCACAGGATCTTGCAAAAGTCGTTCGTGCAACTTTCGCCCCGATTCTTGCACAATAAAATGCATCAAACAAAAGCCACAAGCCCGGAAATCAATCATTCCTGTTCCTGGCTAGTGGCTTTTTATTATTTATTACAATATGTACATTTATAATATACGCAATTAAGATTATGATAATTTTTCTTCTAAAATGTCAAGAATAGTCTGTAACTCTGCGCCTTCTACCGGTGCCTGTCCGTAATCCACATGTTTCCAGTCGCTTCCCATTTCTCCTAAAAGATTACTTCCGGCATCTTTTGTCTTCTCAATCGTCATGTAACGTCCCTTCTGTTCCTTTTCATCCCATGCAAGATAAATACGATAACAAGACGGAACTCCCATCTCGCGATTCGGTAAATCGACACGGGCAATGGTCAAATCATCCGAAATGTTCAAAACCATAACGGAAAAATCTTCCGGCAGGTACGGATACATGCGTTTCTGCTGGTAAGACTCTTCAAACAGCTGATCAATATATTCTTCTTTTTTTCTCGCAGAGCTGTTCCATCATCTCTTTGCCATTTTCAAATAAACGTCTTGGAAGAAATCCAAACTCAAACTGCTTACGCTCGAACAATACATACTGTTCCGGTGTCAACTGCATAGTCTTCACTTTTCCCGCATTCTTACGTGCTTTCTCCACTTCCTCAATACGCTGTACCAAAGGCATTTTAAACACCAGATTATCCGTAAACGGATTGATTACAATTCCTCCGATATGTTCCGCCTGACGGCAGGCAACTTCATTGATTGCCAGATACGGCATATTGATAATTGCCGGACTCTTTGGTTCCTGCGGAATCTGTTCCTTTGAAGTATATGCCGGGAAAAACAATCCATTTTCCTGACTATTGAGCAGGCATGGAACCGGCTGATTCTGCTCATTCAAATTTGCCGGTACCAGAAGTCTGCATTTGCGGGCAATCTCAATAAGCTGGTTCAAATTTTCTCTGGTTTTCTCTTTTGTGTAGACTTTAATCTGTGCTTCAAGTTCCTCATTTTTGACATCAACTGTCATACTCTGATCTGTCGGCGCATTCTGCATTGCTTTCTGACTTTTATTTATTGCATTTTTAAATTTTTTTCTTGTCAATCATGTGTTAACTCTCCTAAACCCACACCATATTCTGTATGCATATCACATACTTTTTTATTTTATCATACATTCTACATCAAACGCAATGAGATGCGAATAATTTCGATGTAACTATTCTGAGTCGATTAAATAACGTAAAACCAGGACTCGTCCTGTTCATTTTGGTGCAAAGACTCATCGTCACTGTGATATACCAGTTCCTGATTCTTCACGCTGACTTTTGTACCCTTGCTGACAGACTTGGTAATAAAAGCATTTCCGCCAACAACGACACCTTCTTCGACCACTGTATTTCCACCAAGAATGGACGCGCCTGAGTAAATGGTTACATTATCGCAGATGGTTGGATGACGTCTCACATGACGCAGTTTCTGTCCACCCTTTGTAGACAAAGCACCGAGTGTCACACCCTGATACAGTTTTACATGTTCTCCGATTACAGTTGTCTCGCCGACAACAATGCCAGTACCATGATCAATAAAGAAATATTTTCCGATGGTTGCTCCCGGATGAATATCAATTCCGGTTTTGCTGTGTGCATGCTCGGTCATCATACGTGGAATGAGTGGTACCTTCAAAAGAAAACAGCTCATGTGCAAGACGGTACACTGTGATTGCATACAGACCTGGATAAGAGAAAATAATTTCTTCCTTGCTGCTTGCTGCCGGATCACCGTCCAAAGCTGCCTGCAGATCAGTATCCAGATACTCTCGGATTTTTGGAATAGTCTTGAGGAATGCAACAGAAGCATTCTGCGTAAATTCTTCTAACTCTTCTTCCTGTTCCTCTGAAAATGCTTTTGTATATTTCATTACAACCATGATCTGCTTGTTCAAATGGAACAGCACATCCTCAATCAAAGTGGAAACCGTATGGCTGAGATTGTAAATTTTGTGGCTTTTTTCCCGGAAAAATCCCGGATAAACAATTGCCATCAAATGGTCTAAAATTGCAATAATCTCATTTTTATCCGGCTGATTATAAATATCATTTTTATCGATCGCACGCTCTTTTTTATAATCATCCAGTATATCTGTTAAAATTCCATCTACTTCACGTTCAATTATATTCTTCATGATAACCTCCATTTTCTCTAGGTTTTAACTGCACAATAATAATTGCTGCAAACATAAACACGCATCCTGCCAATTCTCTTTTTTTGTCAGTGTCTGATGTAAACTCGCGCATCCAGCCAACACCGAAATTACAGACTCTAAACTCATAATCAACGATGCAACCGTCGGATTTATTCCTTTCTGTGCAACGATCTGTAAGGTATATGCCACACCGTTCGAAAGAACTCCCGCATATAAAATCGGCATCCATGCTGCCGCCAGCTGAGAAAACTGCGGATGCTCAACAACAGCATCGGCGCACAGGAACAGATTCCACAGAGCAGAAACTGCAAACTTGCCAGTTTTACACAATCCACCTTCGGTGCAAAATGATCAACGGAAAGAATCTGCAACGAAAATGCCAATGCACATAAAATTGTAAAAATATCTCCTTTTCCAATCGAAAAGCTTCCGTCTGTCATACAAAGCAGATACAGACCACACACTGCAAGTATCACAGAAATCACCTTTCGCATATCAATTCCCTTGTGCAGAAAAATGCCAAGAATCGGTACAAGCACGATATACATAGCTGTTACAAAGCCCGACTTGCCGACCGTACTGTACTGCAAACCGATCTGCTGCAGGTTCGTAGCAATACAAAGGAATGCACCACAAATGATTCCACCTGCCAGCAAAGTTTTTTTATTCTTTTTATCCACTGCAGTCCCCTTCTTTTGTTCTGTCCCGGCACCGGTCTCTTTTCTTGTCCGAAACCAGATTACCGGAAGCAACACCACCGCACCGATCAGAGAACGGGATGCCGTAAACGTAAACGGCCCTACATAATCCATTCCGACACTCTGTGCCACAAATGCAACGCCCCAGATAAATGCAGTAAGAAGTAATAACAACGAATGCCTTAATTGAGTACTCATAAAATCAAATCCTCTCTCTGCTCTCTATGCCTGCTTCTCCTTCAGAACATCACCGGCTACGCTAAACACCAGCGCATGACAGGACTGTTCTAAGAACAATGCTGCCAGCACAAATACTGCTGCACCAATAAAAAAAGAAATTAATCTGTGCTTTTTCCTTTTTTCGCACAAAAAGCATCAAAAATACGGGTAATCCAATCGCAATGAGCATCGAAATGATCATTCCAATGATACTCACCACGGATACATGACCTAAGTTCATTTTGTCTTCCTTTCTTTTGTATCTGCCTCACACATGCTTTCAACGGGCAAATGCTACAAGCCCCATTATAACTGATTCCAAAAATTCATTCAAGACCAAGCCCGCTTCCAGCCGACATTCCGGCTGATGTTTTAAATGATGTTTTCGTATAGTAACTATTCGCCCCCTTCGCACACATTCGTATAAATAAAATGAGATTCGCCCTCCCTCTGTCTCAAGGAAAATACGAATCTCATCTTTCGCTTTCTTTTATATATGTGCTAACGAATTAGTAATAACCATTGCTTACGCTTGACAAAAAGCCAACACCACCGACTGCCATAATAATCGCAACTAAAACAACTGCAATAATTAATACACAGAAATAAGATCTTGCAAAGTTCTTTAAGTTCTTATTCTTGGTTCCTCCAAAAGAGAATACCAGTAACAGAATCAGACCGACACATGGAAGCGCAAACAGGATCTGATATCCCAAATATCCCCACATGCTGATTGGACGATATTCTTCCGGAATCATGCTCTCATTGAATCCCACATTGTTGTTCGGATATGGCTGATTCTGGTTTCCATATGTTCCGGTTCCCTGCTGGTTATATGCGTAAGAACCATTATTGAATGCAGCATTGTTGTCTGCTCCGCCTAATGGTGCGCCACAGTTTTTTTGCAGTTTGTTTCACCATTATTGTTATCTGTTCCACAATTTGTACAAAACATTTTCATTTTCTCCTAAAACTTATGTTGATAAACACCTTTTATAGTATATCACAGATGTAAAAGCCATGTCACGACATTTTTCGCATGATAGCACATCGGAGGATTTCCCGGAAAGCATGCCTTCATACGATATATATAATAAATAACGGTGATAATCGCAATCACGATAAAGACCGGTTCCCAGCAGATTTTGTTTTTTCCGGCAATATAGCGCATAAAGCAGAACCAGATGAGTGCCGGCAGCCACAAAAAAAAGCGGTGATATTATATGCTGCTGCCATCTTCCAATGCCCGGTAAGTATCGCACATACCCCTCTGGTCAGTCCGCATGCCGGACATGGAAATCCACTGAATACCACAAACGGGCAAATCGTGCCAAAAACAATCTGCGTCACACAGCCATACACGAGCAGCACAAGCAATGCCCATCTCCAAAGATAGAAATCTTCCGTTATTCTCTTACATATCCTCTGCAATCTTTCCATGCTTTTCGTAGTTTGTCATCTTAGAAATATGATTCTCCCCATCCACAAAAACAACTTTCGGTTTGTGCTGTCTTGCTTCCTCCGGTGTCATCTGCGCATAGCACATGAGGATCACATGATCCCCCACGGCCACCTGTCTTGCAGCTGCGCCGTTCAGACAGATCATACCGGAGCCCGGCTCGCCTGCGATCGTATAGGTTTCAAACCGGTTTCCATTCTCCACGTCCACGATCTGAACAAGTTCGTATTCCATAATTCCTGCAGCTTCAAGCAACTCGGTATCCACAGTGATACTTCCCACATAATTTAAATCTGCCTGCTTTACTACTGCACGATGAATTTTACCTTTCAACATTGTATATGTCATATGCTAAGCCTCCACGATAAAGTTGTCAATGAGTCTCGTTTTTCCAATGTAAACAGCGATTGCAACAAGAACGGACTTTCAATAGTTTCTGTTGGTGTGATTGTGTCAAAATCAACGACTTCCACATAATCAATTTTTGCCAGAGGCTCTTTTTCGATTTCCTCTGTAATCACTTTCTTCACAGCTTCCGCACTCTTTTCGCCCTTTGCAACAAGTTCTTTTCCAAGCTTCAGACTGCGGCTCAGCACCAGTGCTGCCTTGCGCTCTTCTGCATTCAGATATGTATTTCTGGAGCTTTTTGCAAGACCATCCTCCTCACGGATGATCGGACATCCGATGATCTGTACATCAACATTCAGATCCGTAACCATGCGCTTGATGACTGCAAGCTGCTGTGCGTCCTTCTGACCAAAATATGCACGGTCCGGTGTCACGATATGGAATAACTTCAATACGACTGTCTGCACACCGCGGAAATGTGTTGGTCTGGTTTTTCCACAAAGTTCGGTTGTCAGTCCGTTCATATCCACATAAGAACAGAACTGCGGTGTGTACATCTCTTCCGGTTCCGGATGAAAGATCACATCCACACCTGCTGCCTCACAAAGCTTTGCATCCTTGTCAAGATCTCTCGGGTAACTTGCCAGGTCTTCCTTCGGTCCGAACTGCATCGGATTTACAAAAATACTTACAACCACACGGTCATTTTCTTTTCTGGCAGCATCGATCAGGCTCTTATGTCCTTCATGCAGATATCCCATCGTCGGTACGAATCCGACGGTAAGGCCCTGTGCTTTCCATGCTTTTACTGTCTCTCTTACTTTTTTTGCGATTTCTCCATATATCTTCATTTTTTCTCTCCTTTCGAACCTCAGCCCATTAAGGACTGACCTGCATGTCAGGTTTTCATAGAAAGCCTGACACATTTAATATAATTTATCCAGAATTGTCTCATCCATTTTAAAGGTGTGCTCCGGTGCCGGGAACGTTCCATCTGCCACTTCTTTTCGATAAGCAGCAAACGCTTCTTTCATCTGTGTGCCGACCTGTGCATACTGTTTTGCGAACTTCGGCACCATGTCGGAATACATGCCAAGCATATCCTGATATACAAGCACCTGACCGTCACAGCCTGCGCCTGCACCGATACCGATAGTCGGAATATGGATTGACTTTGTGATTTTTTTCTGCCAATGCCTGTGGTACACATTCCAATACGACAGCGAATGCACCTGCCTCTTCGACCGCACGCGCCTCATCCAAAAGTCTCTGTGCTGCTTCCTCGCCTTTTCCCTGTACCTTAAATCCGCCGAAAGCATTTACAGACTGCGGTGTCAGTCCCAGATGCGCACATACCGGAATAGATGCCTTGACAATCGCGCGAATATGGTCACAGACTTCCATACCACCTTCTAATTTGACTGCCTGGGCACGACCTTCTTTTTACCAGACGGCCGGCATTGACAACGGCATCATAAACTGATGTCTGATAAGACATAAACGGCATGTCTGTGATCAGAAGTGTATTTTTGATTCCTCTGGCAACTGCTGCACTGTGATGAATCATATCCTCCATTGTCACAGAAAGTGTGTCCTCATATCCAAGCATGACCATGCCAAGTGAATCCCCTACAAGGATTGCATTGACGCCGGCTTCATCGATCAGTTTTGCTGTGGAATAATCATATGCGGTAAGCATGGTAAGTTTCTCACCTTTCTGCTTTGCCTCCCGAAATGTAACTACTGTGTTCTTCATAATTTTATAAGCCTCCTTCGCCTGCTTTTTCATCTTCTTCGTTTTTGCATCCGGTTGATTGGAGCAACGCCCGCATTTTGCCATAATCCACCCCGGGATTTTTCTTTTTCTGCGATTGTCACAAGCTTTGTTCCAAGAATACGGTACATCTGTGCATCTTCCTCTCCCAGACACGCAAGATGTTTTTCCACCGTACCAAGATCACATCGCTCAATTGGTCCGGTCAAAGCATCCACGCATCCGTTTTCGATCACATTGTTTATATTCTGCCGTACCAGCGTCGCTGTCGCCACAATGGCTTCCTCTCTGGAAAATCCGCATTGTTCAAGCAACGCATATCCACAATCCAGTACTGCAACAACCTGATTGCTTAAAATGCTCGCGGCTGCATGATAACGGGGCTTATCCTCCGCACGAATGCTGCATACCCGGTTTCCGAATCCTTCAAACATTGCCGACACGACCTGTGTTGCCGAAGAATCCCCTTCCACGGTAAAAAACGCTTTTTCCAATTGTTCATAAGATGAAAATCTGTTACTGAACGGTAACATTGGATGAATAGACAGACACGCTGCACGCGTATCTTCAATTCCAGAAAATGAATCCGATGATAATGCGCCACTACAATGACATATTATCTTCTGCGCAAGAGGCAGATGTCTGATTTGTTCCCACACGCGCAGGATGATTCCATCCGGTGTCGTGATAAATATCAGTCTGCTGGCTGATACAAGTTCTGCCAGCGTATCATAACGCTCTGTCCCTGTGAATTGTGCGGCTTCTTCTGCCGCCCGATCATTCGTATCATAATATCCGAGAACGTCTGCACCATGCTCCACAAGATACTTTCCCATGGAACAGCCCACACGCCCCGCGCCTATGATTCCTATTTGCATGCTACCACCTTCTTTACTATGTAATACCTTACGGCTCTTCCGTCAGACCTCCTTAGAGTGTCTGCGAAAAATCACATCCGAAGTGACAACATTGTTCATCCGATACAGTTTCTGTTTTTTGCTGATGCCACAAATCTCTGTGTGCAACGCCCAGAATATCGTTCGGATGAAACTATACCATAATATGGCCCTTTTTACAATTTATGTATTCGTACAAGTACAATTTTTATACGTCCGGTCAAAAATCCGATTGCACACAATGGTATACGCTGATGCCACAATATTAATTCCAGCACGAAGTGCCACTGCCATCGGTATTCCAAACAAAGACGACGCAATCGAAAGCGCACCAAATGTATTAAATGCCGTCTGCCACTTATATCCGGCTGAATATCCCACACCAATTCCGCCAATAATTCCGATCATACTGTACATAGAAGGTGGAAGTACCTTGTATAACACAATAAATAAAAGACATCCTACAATATTAAACATGCCTCGGTCGGCTGCACGCTGTGGACAATCCTCTGTAAAAGGCAAACAGACAGACATACAGGCAATTCCCGCCCACATCGCTCTCGGCAATCCCAGCAGAGATACGATCAGCATTGCGCTTGAAACAATAAATGTAAGTTTTATATACCATACATTTCTTGCAGAACGAATATCAAATTCCCGGAACAGATCCAAAAAAGTTCTCCGGTATGGTCTGTTTTTCTGGTTCTTATAAAATACAAACATGCAGACAACCATACCTGCGGCAAGTCCTGCCACACGATACAAATATGCTTTTCCTGTCACATCATACCCCAACAGCAACAGATATCCTAACACAAACGTTGAATGATTATACATAATCACATTATGACAACCAAGCACCATAAGAAGCATGATACAAACAATATTCACCACAAAGGCCCCCCACTGGTGGAAGCATATTGGCCAGCCTTGGTCCCCCCATAAGAATTGCAAATATTCCTGCGATAGAAATGAGTCCGTGCGTTGTCCGGATACCGAAATCTGCCTGTCGCAATACGAGCATAGCCAACAGAACCGTTACTCCCACGACACTGTTATCATTCCCGGTCAGTTTGCTGTACAGTGTCACCACTGCCACACAAAAAGCCATCACCAGATATACTTTAAAATTGTAAATAAGAATGTGACGTCTCTTCTCCTTCGGGTCTGTCGTATTTTTGATCAACTGTTTTGAACCGGCAGAACTAAGCTGTAACTCCTGATAAAATGTCATTTGCATTCTCCTTTCCTTTAAACATCAGCACCTGCTGATTTTTAAAAAGCGAAGAGTACTATACTTCAAAATTCTGTTCATCGCAAGCAGTTTATAAAATTTTAATATTGCTGTATGGAAAGTACCTTTGCAAACAAGGTTTCATCGCTAATTACAACAATGCACAATCGTTCCCTTGTACGCGAAACACTTTGAAACAGCAACCGGTAATAACTATAGTCCGGATTCGGATGTGCATTTCCCTGCAACACTCCATCCTCGTTATATCGGAAGTGACTGGTCAAAGTGATGATGACATTATCGAACTCCATTCCGGCCGCCTCTAACACATTGATATCCCCGGACAGTCCGCAAGCGGTTCATCATATTCGATAAACGTATAGCTTCGTTCCGTTTGATAAAAACGGATGATTCTTTCTGCCTCCAATGCATTCGCTGCATAAAGGACATCCACATTTTCATAGGTATAACGGTCGCCCTGCTGACGGTTCTTAAGATCGAGCAATGTCTGGATAAAAGAATTCATTTCCCGATTGCTGCGGATACGTCCGGACAGTTTCAGTTCCTGAAACCCGGGCAGATCTTCCAGTTGTGCGGGAATGTTTCGCCGCTGCTCTGTTTTGGATAAAATTTGAAAATAGTCATAGGAAAAAAAACGCATACTTTTCGCTCTGTCTCTGCCTTTTCCCGGATAAAATCCAACGCATTTTCCGGCATGCGCTGTGCCTCATCGATGAGTAAAAAAGCATAGATACTTAAAGCACATGCCAAGAGATCTGACACACTGATGATATCCACATTCTGCATCATGCTGTCAAGAAGTTTATGTCCTTCGCTGAGCATCCCACAGTGGATCAGACATACTCTGCCGGTCTGTGCCATCTCCTTGGCAAGATCGTAAATCAACAGTGTCTTTCCTGTCCCCGCAATACCCGTAATTCCCCAGAATTGCGCTTTGTTCGCATCCGCTTTCTGCGGATTCTGTAACAGATTTCTGCCCATCTCCTCGCAGATGGTTTTCTTTATCATCTCCTGCTGCTGCGTCAGAAAATAACGGTTTTCCAGAAATTCCTCTGGCATATTCAAAGGAGAAATCAGATAATTCTTTGCCTGCAGAAGCTGGTCCAGATTGCCGTCCTCATAAATCTGAAAATTTTTGATTACCGCAGTCAGCTCTGTAAAAGAGGTCTCACACAACGCTTCTTCTTTGAGTGTGTAAAGTTTCCCGGTCTCCTCCACATATGTATACAGCTCCAGTTGCGGCGCTAACGTTCCAAGATAGTATCGGTTCTTTTGAAGCTGCCGCTCGATTTTTTCCTCGGAAACCGCCAGGCTTTTCAACTCAATATTCAATACTTTCCGGTTCACACATACCTTTAAAAAGATCAAACTCTTTTCCGATCTGCCGAATCGTATACGAATAAAAAAGCCATCCATCTCCGGAATCGCCACGCCCTGCTGCCATAAAATATCTACCAGATGCCGCAGACTTTGGAATTCGTGTTCCTTTACCGGTACACGCTCATGTCTTGCAGACAAAATATTTTCAAATGGTGTGTACGTATTTTTTATTCTGATTTCTTGTAAGCAAATATAAATTTACTGGTCGCATATCATTTTCGCTTTCTCTTTTATCTATAGTCATTGTACCATAAAACTTACCACTCATTCATCACTGAAATTGAATTATTCTGCTCATACCAGCCATCCCCTATAATACCGGCTCTGCAGCTATCCATTGACCTTAAATTCTTTCTCTACATGGTAATGCTCCTGCTTATCAACCAAATCATTACCCTCATAATCATAGGTGTAATAGGTTCCTGTGCGTTCCTCATCGGTATCTGCGGACAGATAGTCTGCCGCGTTCATCTCTTTGACCAGAAAACCAGTCCGGTCATAGACAAAAGCAGCTTCCACGACACCATCGGTGCCCGTTACCTTTACCAGACGGTTCATGCAGTCATACTGATTTCACAACTAATTATTTTCCATTAATTCAAAAAATGCCTTAATAGATTCGCATACCCAAACAGGATTCTCTATATCATCACAATATATCATATATACGTTTTCATCTCTTACATCCCAATAAAAATAATCACCACCTTCATTTCTTGCTAATGGATAGCTGATTTCAACATAACTGTTTTTTCTACCTAAGTCCATAACTGCTCCACTTTGCACTTTTTACATTTCCTTCCTGTTGTGCAATTTTAGTTTTTAATTCTGTTTGTGCAGCCTTTTGCTCTGCCACCTTTACCGATTGTGTAACTAATTTTTCCTGTTTGTTTATGATATTTTCTGCCAATGTTTCTACTTCTAATTGCCAAACGTCAATAGTATTTGATTTTCGGTTCGCAATCGATAAGTTCCATTTAAAATTTCTGTATATCTTGGAAAAATCTCAATCTTCCGCTCAATATACAATTCTGCTGGTTTCATAGGCTTCTTCTGTATGCCGATAAAACGGAATCATTGTATGCTGCATCAGTTCCCACATTTCCACACGCGTTTTTTTCATCGTCAATTTCTAACAGACGCTCACTGATATACTTTTTTCAAAATTAAAATCTTTTTTTCCATCTGCCTCACCTTACTATTTTCCCAATTAGGAGTTTCTATAATCTTCATATTCTTATTCGTATGGACCACAGCATTGTTTTTCTAAAACTAATGCCAAATTCCATGATCTATTTCTTCATTTTAAAATTTTATACTTTAATTTTTTACCTTATATACCCATGCTCTTCCTCTCATTTGTAATACAATTACCTTATCCCCCTTATTTAAAGGCTCGCGCAAAAGTAAATGATAGCCAGAATACCTTAACTTGCCCTTTTTATACATTTGCAAATACACCCGATTGTATTTTCCTGATGTTTTTTCATATATTGCCTCTTTGACATACATTCTATTTGCTTTTATCTTTTTTAATAACCACTTGCAAATTTAGAAAATAATATATTATCCATATACTTGTAATACCAGTAATAAAGAAAAGCAAACCAAAACCTTGTCTTAATCCCATGGTAATATCTTGATCCACCGACCACCATATAAGCCCCCATAAAAGTCCCAATAACACATAAATGATAAAAGTCACTCCAAAGATAATTGCAAAATTTGACCACCCCTTTGCAATAGATAGTCCCAATCCAGTAGATGTTTTACTTCTGGCAACATCTGCTTTATAAAATCGCTCAAATACCTGATCTATATTAATCTGTTCTGTATGTGTAACCTGATTGCTGATTCTAAGCACCGCCTGATTTTGATCACGTTCCAACACAATGCTAATCTTCTTTTTCTCCATGATCCAGCCCATTTTTTATCACATTCTGGATAACACGGCGGAGTCCCTGCCTGTTTCCATGTATATACAACTGTTCTTCCGTAATCTGAATATCTGGCTGAATTTCCATTCTTACCCATTCATCATAGTATGAAAAAACTGTTTCTTTCAAAATCCGGTTCATACAACACAATGTCAATTCCAAACTGTAAGATTCGTTTTTTTTTTAACTTTGTAAACATAAAAAGTTCTTCCAACATTTCATTCAGACTATGAATTCTTTCGTGGATAATGCTTAAATAACGTTTCTGATCCTCTATATTTTCACATTCTTCCATTAGCTGGAAATATCCGTCCAAAGATGTCAGTGGTGTGCGGATATCATGAGAAAGATTCGTATAAGTATCAGCAATCAGAGCTTCTTTCTCCTGATAATGCTGCTTCTCTTTTCTTCGCAATTCCAGAAGGTCATTCAACCTGTCTGAAAGCGTTCCGATTCCACCCACATCAAATTCATGGTTAATCAACATGTTACTGTCATGTTTCATCATAAACGACAATTGGCGGCAGATGTCCTTCACCTGCCGCTGATATTTCCACATAATAATAAATTGTAAAATGATAATTCCTGCTAATATTCCAATTACGATATACATCCGCTAAATATCCCTCTTTTTTGAAAAACAACGCTGCTTACTGATATCATCATAACGATGAACACTATTGCCACACCAAATGCCGCCAAACAATCATTTCCACCCGGATTCATAGGAAGCAGTGATAATTTTCCTGTTATCGTATACTTATAAATCTGGAAATTCTGAATTCCTATTTTTTGAATAGCACTATTGATCACCCCTATACACAATGGTCATTACATTCATGCTAAGACAGACAGCAATGACCATGCTGATTACATTATTTTTCAAAATAAGTGCAATCGCCATACAAATCAGCACAAGTGCATAATGAAGAGCCAGTTCAGTCACAAAATAAGATAAAATTGCCTTTGTATTTCCCCATTCCAATTCTCCGAAAAAAATACCATTCGCCGCTGCCTGAAATAAGAATGCACCTGCCATTGTCAGTACCGTAAAGACAGCCAAGGCAATTGCCCTGGAAAAAATCAGAGTTCCTCTATTTCTAACCTGACCTCCTAATATTCTTAATATATCCGCTACTGATATCCGCTGTTGAAAACAGAACAGTAAAAATCACCAAAAGCAGTGCATACAATTTTCCTTGGGAATTGGCAAAAAAATATCATATACCGTCACCTTTTCTCCCGGCTCCGTAGGCAGCATTACCATCATTCCCACATTAATATTATCCACAGTAGGTTCAGTAACCTGCTCCTGTTTCATGGCATCCTTTTCAGTCGAAAAGCTCATAATCTGTCTTGCATAAAGATGTTGTAATCAATAATATTGCTGCCAGTACGATCCAGATTACATACATACTTTGGGTTTTAAGCATCCGGTACAGATCCATTTTTATCATATTAAGCATGATTCGCACCTCCTGTCAGATTCAAGAAATACGTTTCCAGTTCTTCACTCGTTATAGCAAGCCCTTTTACCGGAATTCCTGCCTTTGCAAGCTCCATATTCAACGCTGCACTTTCATTCAGACGTTCAAATATATGGATATGCTCTTTATCTGTAACCTGATAATTCGTGAATCCCATAGCATCCATCACCGGAATTGCCAGCTTCGGATCAGCCAGTGTTAATTCCATCCGCTCACTGCATCTTCGCATTAATTCTTCTCTCGTAAGCTCCTGCAATAAACTTCCATTGTGAATGATTCCATAATCGGTAGCAATCTTCGATAATTCCTCAAGAATATGACTGGAAATGCATATTGTCATATTCTTCTCTTTCTGAAGTCTCTGAATCGTATCCCGGATCTCTGCAATACCCTGTGGATCCAATCCATTGATTGGCTCATCAAGAACTAATAAATCTGGTTCTCCAACCAAAGCAAGACCAATTCCCAAACGCTGTTTCATTCCAAGTGAAAAATGTTTTGTTTTTTTCTTTCCCACATCCTCCAGACCGATAATTCTCAATATTTCTTCAATATAACTTTTTTTTCTTTATTCCCAACAGTTTGCATTTGATATTCAGATTTTCATATGCGGTCATATTTCCATATAGCCCGGGTGCTTCAATCAGACACCCTACACGTGAGCGGACTTTTTGTAAATCCTTTCCTTTGTATCCAAAGATTTCGATTCTCCGCTGGTTGGTTTGGAAAGTCCACTGATCATCTTCAGGCAGGTCGTCTTTCCCGCACCGTTTCGTCCGATAAATCCATAGATAGCGCCCTTTTTAATATGCATATTGACACTGTCCACAGCTTTATGGTGTCCATATTGCTTAGTCAAATTTCTTGTTTCCAATAACATTTCGCTCAAGTTTTTCATCTCCTTTTTCTTATCTGCATTTATCATAAAAGTAATAATCCTAATCAAACGCAAATAAATAGTAAAAAAAGAGTAAAGATTATAGATGAAGACGATAACCGATTCCCCAGACTGTTTCAATATATTCCTCAGATGTAACTGTTTTTATCTTTTTACGAATATTGCTTATATGTACATCCAGAGTTTTTGTTTCACCCATATAAGGTTCGTCCCAGGCATATTCGAAAATATCCTCTTTACTGAAAACCTGCTTCGGATTTCTGAGCAATAATTCTAAAATCGCAAACTCCTGTTTTGTGATCTTCGGAAGTATTTTTCCACCAATGCTGACCTGAAAAGTAGCTTTGTTCAATACCATCTCTTTGAACGAAAGGTTAGATTCTTTTATTTCCTTTTCTTCTTTATGACGGAGTTGTACCTGAACTCTTGCCAGCACTTCCCTGATTTCAAATGGTTTCGTTATATAATCATCCGCTCCGCTCGTTAAAACTTCTACCTTTTCATCCAGGCTGTCTTTTGCAGTCAACACAATAACCGGAAGATTACCCTTTTTCCGTATTTCCTCCAGAACTGCCTCACCTGGAATTCCCGGCAACATCAAATCCAGCAACACCAGTGCATAGCTATGCTCCTGCATATTTAAAAGCAGCTTTGCTTCGGTCCCGGAAAATGCCTGCTCACAAGAATAGCCTTCTTTGGATAATGCGCAAGTTATTAATATTTGTATCGTCTTCTACAATCAGCATGATCTGTTTAATTCATCATATGTTGGATTTTTCTCCACAATGTGACGTTCTGTATACTTTATACCATGTTCGTCAAGCCATTTCCATCCTTATTTATGTAATCGCTTTCTGACATGTTGAACATTTGGGATAACATAAAAAATAACATTTTGAACCTCCTGTTTATCTTACAATTTTTCATTCATCTTATTGTACTGAATTTTTTTATATAATTCTATAAGTTCTTCTGTATTATTTTGTATTTTTGTTTCTGTTTCCAACAATTTTATTCGTTCTTGCTCTTTATCTAAGCATTCAAGAAAACTCTCACCTATATCAAGCATATTAAAATAATGTTTTTCTATATCATAAAATAAGTCTCTTAAATTTGCATACTCTTTAACAAGACCTTCCATATAATTTTCCTGCCAGCCTGATAATCTTTCTCGAAATAATTTCCAATCCTTTTTTGCTTATGTCCATGATTTTGAACCTCCTCAGTCTCAAATCTCGTGAGACTTCGTTGAGACTAACTTTGAAATATTCGTTTTTCAGAAAGCTCTTTAATCGTCTCTCTTTAGAAAGCTTTTTCTTAGAATATTCTGATTTTAACCACTTGATTTTTCTCAAAATTTCTATGACATTTTCTATGACATTTCTACGACATTTTCTGTGACATTTCCCATCTTCATTATAAGCGTTACTTAAACCAAATTTGTGCCTTTAACCAATTCAGTTTTTACCTTCTCCTAACTTCCACACATAGAGCTTTTACATTCATCAATACTCTATACCTCATTTTTATTCTATGAATACATACTTTCCCTTTCCTTTACCATTTACCACTTTAACAACTTTCATATCTCTAAGTTTTGTCATGACTGCTCTTGCTGTGGATGGTGAGCAATCAAGAATTTCTTTTATTTCTTTTGTTCCAAAAATCTGAT